>Ga0206878_10011_pt1 | contig 96974 bp, 88 predicted proteins | sample Alteio_BWOrgCont_8_FD_152621 | JGI IMG/M metagenome (GOLD analysis project Ga0206878, IMG submission 152621) | Enriched cells from forest soil in Barre Woods Harvard Forest LTER site, Petersham, Massachusetts, United States -... | ecosystem: Environmental > Terrestrial > Soil > Temperate forest >... | reverse complement strand
CATCTATTTTCATCGTAAATGGTACCTGACCAAAATATTATTTTATGAAAAGCTTCCGTGGTGGTCATTATCTGCGCTCATAGGGCTCATTAACCTGCATTTGCTGAACGCATTGCACGTTATAAATTCTGAACCGCAACTGGCACATTACAACCTTGTTGATAAACTTGCAGTAGGCGCTTATTCTTACCTGGTTTATGTTGTAAAATTTATATACCCTTATGAAATGGTACACTGGTATGTTTATCCAGTAAAACTTCCGGTTATTGCTTACATTTCTTTGTGCCTGTTACCTGTCTTAATTATATTGTTGGCCTGGAAAATACGTAAAAATATACCACTTTTATTTGGCTGGTTATTCTTCACCTTTAATGTAATGTTCCTGCTCCAAATAGTGCCTGCAGGAAAGGCTTTTCATGCAGATAGGTTTACCTACATTGCATATACCGGTTTGTTTTTTATTGTCGCCTTTTCATACGATCGGTTTGTGCAATCTTTCCCCAAAAGAACATTCTTTCTGCAAGCATTATTGGGCGTATACCTGGCTCTGTTTGCTTTTATGACATTTAACCAGGAAAAGGTCTGGAAAAACACTTTTACACTTTGGACACACTATATACGTGAATATCCTAAGCGTGTTTTTGGTTATACAGAACTGGGCAGCTATTGCATCACAGATGCGATCAATAATTATACTGTTTCAAATATGGGTAAAAGCAGGGAAGAACTATTGAAAATTGCTTTTGTGAATTTCAATATCGCCAATGATATTGACTCTTCTGACAGGCGGCCACAACCCGAAAACACGTTGGCTATATTTGAGGGACTAGGATCTTCTTATGCGTATGCCAATAATTACGATAGTGCTATTTACTACTTTACCCGGGAGATCGCTATAAAGCCTGACGGAAAAGATGAGTATGCGGACCGGGCAATCAATTATTACCACAAAAAAAATTATGCTTTGGCCTTAACGGATTATCACACATATATTCAACTTGATCCCACGGATGACGGAGCGTATTATCGCAGTGCGCTTTGTGAAGGCTTTTTGGGTAAGTACAGAGAAGGGGTAACAGATATAAATACAGCAATAGTAATGGACTCAACCCCGGCAGACTATTATTTTACACGCGCTAAACTATACAGGCTACTGGATGTGATAGATTCGAGCCGTGCGGATGCACAAAAAGCCAAATTAATGGGCGCACATGTGGCTGATAAATGGCTTCAATAAAATTGAGGAGTAAATTTTATTGCACTGTGAGCTGAATAGAATACTGATGAACATGTACGCAGGAAATAACATGAACACCTTTAACAGGCTTGAATCTTTTATACTTAGTTCTTCTTCAACTTTGAAAAGATGTATAAAATAAAAAAGGGCAAAGGACTACAGAAAAAGATCCTGAATTTGTAGAAAGCATAGAGCACATTGTATGGTATGTTTATAAAATGAGCTAATAATCCTGTTACAAAAAGTACTGCTAAAGCAAACAGGTAAACATACCACCACAGTGCCCTGACCCACTCAATAGTGCTTTTTGCCCATGCAAACCCGCCTACTAACATAACTGCTACAAGTAACAGAAGATGGCTTATGCGGCGTATATTTTCTGAAATAGGAAAGCTATGCGGAAACTGAGACAGGTACTGGAAATCGAACCAGGAAATAAGAATAATGATGATGACTGCGGAAACGAACCGTACTTTACGCGACATAACGCCTGTCTTTGCAATAGATGACCCACATACCTGCCATGGCACCATATACTACCAGGCTAAAAACATATTTATGGGAGATGACAAAAAGATCTTTATGATTGTAAATGATCCATGTGAGACTTGCGCAACGTATAATATTGAGTAAAAAGATAACGACGACACCACCCACCAGGTAGGCGACTTTGCGCCATATATTTTTCTTAATAGTTGGCATTGCTATAATGAAACCCGCATATAAAACCATTACTTCAAGGCCATTGCAGTGGTCTTCAACACGTACACCTTTGCCCGCACTTGTAAATATGGTATGATATATATAATATGCAGCCGGGTAAAACAGGGATAGAAGCTTTGTACTGCCTGAAACAATGAGCGCGGTGAGTTGACTATCGGGAATGTTGATGGGTTGCAGCCATAATACATAGAGCAGTTTCCACCCTGCAAAAAGCAATACAGACCTAAACAGGAAGGTTTTTACCGACTGGGGTATCTGATTTAAAGCTAAACTCATTTTGGCAAAAATAGTTATTAATTGTCAATGGTTTAGTTATGACAGATTGAATAAATATTAATGATGAATGGAACTTTGTAATTTTAAACCTCTGCTTAAAGTAGATTATATTCAAGAGACAGAGCAATGATAACAAGCACACCACATGATATAAAAAGTAACAGCATTATTAGTAAGCAACCTGCAACCTGGATGCTTATATTGCTTCTTGCGGGGCTTACTTTTAGTGTATTTTATCCTACGTTGTCTGCTTATTTTGTTGACTATGATGATCCTCAATACTTGCTGAGAAATGTAGCACTCAGCAACTTTAGCCAGGATTGGAGTTGGAGTGGGGTACTGCATTTTTTTACTGCTGACGCGATTGGTAATTATATACCACTTACCTCCTTTACATATGCTATTGAGCAATTCTTTTTTGCACAGGATACTTTGTCGTCACCTTTTATATTCCATCTGGATAATGTGCTGCTTCATTTGGGTACGACCTTATGTGTGTTTTTTCTTTTCAGGAAAATGGGAGTTGGAAAATGGGCGGCTTTTTTAGGTGCACTACTGTTTGGTATTCACCCCATGAGGGTAGAGTCTGTAGCATGGGTAACAGAACGTAAGGATGTTTTGTATGGATTTTTCTTCCTGCTTTCATTGCTTGCTTACATTAATTATATTAAGTGGGATAAGCATAAAATAGTTTGGTACATCTGTGCCCTGGTGTGTTTTATATTGTCGTGTTTTGCCAAGGTGCAGGCTGTTACTCTGCCATTATGCTTGGTGGTTTTGGATATTTATTTAAAAAGAAAATGGAATACACCTAAAATATTAATACTTGAAAAATTGCCATGGTGGCTCTTGTCCATTGCGTTTGGGGTTATTAATGTGTATATACTTACCAGCCAAAAAGTGATAGGTTCTGATGGGGTGCTTGTCCATTATAATATTGTACAGAAGCTGGCGTTGGGTGCGTATGCATATGCTGTTTATATTGTGAAGTTTGTTTACCCATACCAGATGCTTGCCTATTATGCTTTCCCTGTTCATGTGCCTATTACTGCATACTTGTGCCTGGTACTTGTGCCTGTAATAATTATTTTGATTTCCTGGAAAACAAAGCGGAATACTGTTGCGTTGTTTGCGCTCGCTTTCTTCACATTCAATGTGATTTTTGTGTTGCAGATAGTAGCATCGGGCAGTACCTTCCTTGCCGACCGATATACTTACATAGCTTACATAGGTTTTTTCTTTTTGATTGCCAAGGCATACGAATGGGCTATGCTGCAATTGCCTGCATACAGGTATCACATCAATATTGCGCAGGGGCTTTACTGTATGCTTTTCGCTTTTACGACCTATAACCAAAGTAAGGTATGGCAAAACAGCGTGGCCCTATGGCAACATTACATAGACGATAAGCCGAACGACTACTATGGGTATTACCAGATGGCAGAATATTATACAGATGTACTACAATATAATTTGCCTGATCCGTACCTTGATATAAATGATCCGCAGTTCAATACACTGCCGCTCAAATACCTGGATACAGCCATTGCTAAGGATTCTGTGGAAGGAAGGCCAATAGTTAGAACAACGGCAAATTTATTAGTCAATCATGGTGTGGCTTGTGAGTTTACAAAGATGTATGCGACAAGCATCAGCGACTATACAAAAGCAATAGCCATGCAGCCTAATATGAAGGAGGCCCTGGAGAAGCGTGCATGGACTTATTTTTACATCAAGAAATATGATCTGGCTATGCAGGATTATGACCGGTACCAACAACTTGATTCTACTGACGACCTCATGTATTATCATAAGTCTCTTTGTGAAGGTAACATGAACAGGCTTGAGGATGGAATGCGTGATGTGAACAAAGCAATAACGCTGAATAGCGATGTAGCCTTATATTACATTACCAGATCTGATTTTTATAAACTGCGCAATATGCCAGATTCGATGCATATGGATGCCCAAAGAGCTAAGCAACTTGGAGCAGATGTTCCTGCTATGTTGTTGAATTGAGTTTTAATAGAAACGCCCCATACTGTTTGATATATGAGGCGTTTGACACATAGTAGTGAGCTACTTATTATTCTCTTTGTTTTCGTTGACTTATTTGATCACTTCACCTTCCAGATCGTAATCGTAAGCTTTGGTAATGCGCACTTGTACAAAATCTCCGGGATTCAGTTTTTCAGAACTATCGATAATCACTTCATTATCTACTTCTACACTGTCAAATTCTGTGCGACCTAAGTAACGACCAGCTTCTTTTTTGTCAATGATCACTTTGTATTCATTGCCAATTTTTTCCTGATTCTTTTCGTAGCTTATTTCCTGTTGCACTTCCATTATTTCCTGTGCGCGGGCTTCTTTTTCCTCTGCCGGTATCAGGTCTTCAAGTACATGCGCGCTTGTATTCTCTTCGTGAGAGTATGTAAATATACCTACGCGGTCCAGGCGAACATCTTCCAGGAATCCTTTCAGCTCGTCCACATCATCCCTGGTTTCGCCAGGGAAGCCAGTTATCAGAGTCGTGCGAATACAAATACCAGGTACACGAGTCCTAATCTCACCCACCAGGTCGTATATTTCCTGTTTGTCCATCTGGCGTTTCATAGCCTGCAACATATTATTGCTGATGTGCTGGAGTGGCATATCCAGGTAATTACAGATATTGTCTCGTTCTTTTATTACATCCAGTATATCCAGTGGAAACTTGGAAGGATAAGCGTAGTGCAGTCTTATCCATGTTAATCCCTCTATATCTGACAGGTGCTTTAATAGGTCGCCTAATGCACGCTTCTTATATATATCCAGGCCATAGTAAGTAAGCTCCTGTGCGATGAGCATTATTTCTTTTACTCCTTTTTGTACCAGGCGTTTGGCTTCGTTTACAACTTCTTCTATAGTTTTTGATACGTGTTTTCCACGCATTAATGGTATGGCGCAAAAAGAGCAAGTGCGGTTGCAGCCTTCTGATATTTTAAGGTATGCATAGTGGCTGGGAGTAGCCAATAGCCTTTCTCCTACTAATTCGGTTTTATAGTCGGCGTTGAATTGTTTTAACATTTGTGGCAACTCCATTGTACCAAACCACGCATCCACTTCTGGTATTTCCTTTAACAAGTCGTTACGGTAGCGCTCACTCAGGCAACCTGTCACATACACTTTATCCAGTTTACCGGCACGTTTCAGATCCACTTGTTCCAATATAGTGTTCACACTTTCTTCCTTGGCTTTGTCTATGAACCCACAAGTGTTGACTACAACAATATTATGATCCAGCCGGGTGTTTTCGTGCATCACTTTTATGCCATTGGCATTAAGCTGGCCGCCCAATACCTCGCTATCCACCATGTTCTTGGAGCAGCCCAGGGTAATGATGTTTACTTTGTCTTTTTTTAATGTCTTCGTTTTCAAAAAAAAGTATTTTTTACGTTCACAAATCGTTCTGCACCTCCGTCCCCTCGCTGAAAAGAGGGATTGGTTGTCTGTTTATTATTTCTTTCTTATAAATATACGTATTGGTACGCCGCTGAACTTAAAATGGCTGCGTAGTTTATTCTCCAGGAAATTCTTGTAAGGCTCCTTAACAGAATCGGGGAAGTTTGCAAAGAAGGCGAACGATGGAACCGCTGTTGGCACCTGTGTCACATACTTTATCTTTACCGTATTGCCGCGTACCATTGGAGGGGCAAAGTGTTCTATTTCCTTCAGCATTATTTCGTTCAGCACAGATGTCTGTACCCGGCGGTTACGGTTTTCGTAAACCTGCAGGGCAGCTTCCATACCCTGGAATATGCGTGTTTTCTCTTCAGCTGATATGAATAATACAGGCACATCTGTGAATGGGGCTATTTTTTCCTTTATTGCCTTTTCAAAATCGCGGGCGGTATTGGTTTCTTTTTCCATCAGATCCCACTTGTTTACCAGTATCACAACCCCTTTACCTTTACGGCTGGCCAGGCTAAAGATACTTACATCCTGGGCGGTCATGCCGTTGGTGGCATCTATGAGCAGCATGCATACATCAGCCTCATCCATAGCGCGTATGGCGCGTATCACTGAATAAAACTCCAGGTCTTCGTGTACGTTCTTCTTTTTTCTTATACCGGCAGTATCTATAAGTATATACTCCTTACCAAACTGCTTGTAGTGGGTATGTATCGTATCGCGGGTAGTACCAGCTACGCTTGACACTATAGTACGTTCGTGCCCAACCAATGCGTTGAGCAATGTAGACTTACCCGCGTTGGGCTGGCCAATAATGGCAAACTTGGGCAGTGGATTACCTTCATCGTCCAGGGCCACTTCTTCGGCGCCATCATCTTTAATGTGGGTAGCGACCTCATCAAGAAGTTCGCCTGTACCACTACCAGATATGGAAGAAACGAAGAAAGTCTTATCAAACCCCAGCGAGTAAAATTCGGTTGCGTATAAGGCCCGTTCTGAATTATCCACCTTATTGACCACGAGCAATACCGGTTTAACAGTACGGCGCAGCACATCGGCCATGTCTTGGTCTTCACCGGTAATACCGGTGGTAGTATCTACAACAAACATCAACAGGTCAGCCTCATCGAGGGCTATATGAACCTGTTTGCGTATTTCGCGTTCAAAAACATCATCAGACTGCGCTACAAAACCACCTGTATCTATTACATTGAAGTTTTTGCCATTCCATTCAGAAATGCCATATTGCCTGTCGCGGGTTACACCGCTTATGTCATCTACTATTGCTTTTCTTTGCTCCAGCAGCCTGTTAAAGAGTGTGGATTTTCCTACATTTGGTCGGCCAACAATGGCCACCGTGAAACCGGGCATATTAAAAATTTGAGGACGCAAAGGTACTTCTTAATATGCAGTTAATTATATTCTTTATCGCGGAATGGTTTAATTAACTATAATCTTTAACTTTAATGCTGTTTTATCCATCAAAAAAAGCTTTTAAATGAAAAAACGTTTTTACTTATTTCTTGTAGTGATAGTATGCAGTTTGTGCAGTATTATTGCCAAAGCCAATCCCGGAGATACTACTTGGGTGCAGGCAAATAATACTCCTCTTAAACATGATATAGGTGATACCAATTGGTATGGAGACTATGACACTACGGTTGTTTTTCCAGCGACAGGAAAGACATATCGTAAAATTTACATGGTGTTTACATTAGGTAAATATCAATGTCATTCAGGATCAACATACTGCTATCAGTGGGATTATACCGTGCAAAACTATTTAATGACCCGCGGTGGGGATACTTTAGAACTAGGAAGATTCATTACGCCCTATTCTGGTGCCGGGGATCCTTTTTTACCTTTTACGTGGACCTACAACTATGTATATGATGTTACTGATTTTGCTTCTGTATTGCTGGATTCGGCAACAATGCGTATATTTTACTCAGGATATTCAGGCGGATTTACCGGCAATATAAAATTTGCTTTTATCGAAGGTACTCCAGAACGTAATGTATTGGGTTTCGACCACTTATGGGCAGGAAGTTTTCAATATGGTAATGCCGCAGATGATATAAATAACCATTTTAGTGTGCTAACAAAAACCGCACCTACAAATACACAAACTGCTGACCTTAAGTTTACAGTAACGGGGCATGGCAGCGATGCAAATAACTGCTGTGAATTTATGCTAAATAATTATCAGGTTTTAGTTAATAATAATCAAATTTCATCTACATCCATCTGGCGAGATGATTGTGGATCAAATGAAATATACCCTCAGACAGGGACCTGGCCTATAAATAGAGCAAATTGGTGCCCGGGAACAATTGTTAATCCTATAACAGAGGTGCTTACAGGTGTAATAGCTGGAGGCTATAACGTATCTATGACGTTTGACCCTTATTCTTCTACTGGTAATTATGGGAGTTATACTACAGATGCTGTGGTGGTATATCATGGCGCAATGAACCATTCCTTAGATGCATCCATTGAAGATATTATAGCACCGACAAGCGATGTAAGGCATTTTAGAGAAAACCCATTAGTTGGTTACCCTACTATTCAAATAAGAAATTCCGGTAGTACAACGATCACAGCAATACATATAAGCTATGGTGTTGTAGGTACAACTTTATCTGATTATACTTGGCATGGAACTCTTCCATCGTTACAGGACTCTATCATCGTTTTGCCTGAACTCTCTTCTCTACGTGCACTTGCCGGTGTTTCTGGAAACAACCAGTTTATTGCAAAAATAATAGATGTTAATGGTGTCGCTGATGAAGACTTAACAAATAATCAACTAGCATCCAACTTTATATCGGGGCCACTATGGCCTCAAAAGTTTGTTGTATCAATGCTTACGAATAGTCAAGATACTAGCGGTACAGATCAAACTGGTTCTGGTGGCGTTAGCCAGACAAGCTGGCAAATATTTGACCCTTCGGGAAATGTCGTTGCTGCACGGACCAACGCAACAACCCGTACTCAATATAACGATACAGTTACATTGGGCTTTGACTCGTATCGCTTAGTCGTGCAAGACGGTGGGTGTGACGGCCTAAATTGGTGGTATTATCCTAGTGTGCATGCTCAATATCCTCAATATTATGCTAATTATAAATCAGGTTCAATTTCCATAAAAAAAGTAGGTATAGCTGGTACTATCGCGCTAAGTGGCAATATTGCTTCTGGAACTTATAACAATGATTTTGGGTGTGGATTTACACAGTATTTTACGACTACTCCATGGAATGTAGGTGTAGCAATGATGACAGGAAATTCTGTAAGCATAGAAGCTTATCCTAATCCTGCTACAACTACAGTTACTGTCTCGCTTGTAGGCTTTCAGCAGGTAAAGGGAACATTGAAGATTATAGACGCTGTTGGCCGCGTGGTACTTACACAATCTTGCAATGATGCTGTACAAACCATCAATGTATCACGCTTTGCGAATGGTGTTTATACATTGGTGTATATTGATGATAATGCAAATGGTAAAATACAGACCAGGTTGCTGATTGCTAAATAATAATACCAAGGTTATTGATATTAGAGAAAGACGGTGTATGCCGTCTTTCTCCATTTTAAAGACAGGCTATTCCTGTAGTGTTTATTAACTTTGCAGTACAGAAACTAAACCATGAGTGACAGGATAGACCGATTGAAAACCTTTTTGAAGGAAACGCCTAATGATTGTTTTCTAAACCATGCTCTTGCCCTTGAATATGTGAAGTTGGGTGATGATGCCACAGCCCGCAATCTTTTTGAACGTAACCTTGCAACTGATGCAGGTTATATTGCTACCTATTACCACCTGGGTAAGCTGCTGGAACGGCTAGGCTTGCCACAGGATGCCATACCGGTTTATGAAAAAGGAATGGAAGCAGCCAAGGCCGGCAAGGATATGCACACATATAATGAACTACAGGGCGCTTATGAAGACCTTGTTTACTAATGGAACTACAGGAACAATTTAAAAAGAACTGGAAGAAATTTGCTGCTGGTGGCCCCGTTTTATTGGGAGTGAGCGGTGGTATAGACAGCATGGTAATGGCCACATTATTTGCTGCAGTGGGTATTGATTTTGGTGTAGCGCATTGTAATTTTCAATTGCGTGGAGCAGAGGCCGATCTTGATGAACAACTTGTGCACGACTGGTGTAGTACAAACAATATACCATTTCATACTACACGTTTTGATACCAAAAAATGGTGCGAAGAGTGGAGGAAAGGTACACAGGAAACCGCCCGCATACTCCGCTACGAATGGTTTGAACAGATATGCAGTACTCATGGTTACACCAGGCTGGCTACTGCGCACCACGCTAACGACAATGTAGAGACATTGCTGATGAACCTTTTTAAAGGTACCGGTATGAATGGTATGCACGGTATCCCTGAACGGAACGGGAATATTATCCGCCCATTGCTTTTTGCTACCCGGGATAGTATAGTAACCTACGCATCAGCAGGGGGTGTAGTGCATAGAGAAGATGCATCGAACGCTACAGACGCCTACCTGCGCAATGCAGTGCGATTGAATATATTGCCTGTTGTGCAGCAGTCGTTCCCTAGTGTAATACAAAGTGTGAGTGACACTATAGGAAGGCTGGCGCAGGCACAACAACTATACAATCGTGCGGTAACACAGGAACGTAAGCGCCTGCTGGAACAACGAGGACATGACTATTATATACCGATTCTTAAGCTGCAAAAGTCTGCTCCGCTGGAGACATTGCTGTATGAATTAGTGACGCCATTTGGCTTTTTGCCCACACAATTGCCACATATATTACAGCTGCTGGAAGCAGAAAGCGGACATTACGTATCGTCATCCTCATACCGTATCATCAGGAATCGTGATTTTCTCATCATAACGCAATTGGCTACAGAGCTGGCAGATATGATAGTGCTAGAAGCAGCCCCATGTACTGTTAGCACTAATAAACATGATTTTACATTTGATATTACCGGGAAGCCAGATAATGTACCCCAGCAAAATGACCTGGCTTGTATAGACCTGAGTAAGATAGAATTTCCTATTATTCTGAGACGCTGGCATATTGGCGACTATTTTTACCCTTTGGGTATGAAGATGAAAAAAAAGAAGCTGAGCAAGTACCTCATTGATCAAAAAATACCGCTGCATGAAAAAGAGCAGGTTTGGGTATTGGAAGCGCAAAAACGTATTGTATGGATCGCGGGAATGCGATTGGACGAAAGGTTTAAGGTGACTAATGGTACCAAAGAGGTGTTGATGATAAAGATGACAGTAAGTTAATCTGTGATGAAAGGTCTCTTTCAGTTTTCATTTTAATATTGCTTCTGTTACTTTTTTGTGTTTTATAAAAGGATGGCACAATTTTTTAGGAGTAACATTTGAAAACCACACAGGATTATGAAAAAAGCTTTTTATTCAGCCACATGCCTCTTCTTGGCGGCAACCATGTTATCATCTTGCGTAGCCAAAAGAAGGTTCATAGCAGCACGCATGGATGCTAAAAATCAGCATACACATGTTATGCAGCTACAAGATAGTGTAAGCATGTTAAGCGGACAGATAGACCGCATGAACCATAAAATTGACGAATTGAATGGCCAGGTAGGCGCATTGGGCGATATGAACCAGAATGCTACCAACCAGCTTAATATGAGTAAGGAGCAGATTGCTGCCCAGCGCCAAAGGCTTGCACAACTGCAAAACCTGATAGACCAGCAACAGAAAAACACTGAAATGCTACGCAGCAAAATAGCAGATGCCCTGGTAGGATTCAATACCAATGAACTTACTGTATCTATGAAAAATGGCAAGGTGTATGTAAGTATGCAAGAAAGCCTGCTCTTCCCATCAGGAAGCGCCGTGGTAAACCCTAAGGGTAAGGACGCATTGTCTAAACTTGCTGCAGTACTGAATACCAACCAGAATATTAATGTGGATGTGGAAGGCCATACAGATAGTGTGAAAATACACAACAAAATGTATGGTGATAACTGGGCTTTGAGCACAGCACGCGCCGTATCTATTGCACATGTACTGATGGATGACTACTATGTATCTCCCAACCGCCTTGTAGCCAGCGGCCGCAGCCAGTACGATCCTGTTGCTGATAATGGTACAGAACAAGGCCGTGCAAGAAACCGGCGTACCGAAATAATACTTGAACCTAAGCTGGATGAACTGATGAACGTGATCAACGGTGGCTCCGCAAGTAAATAAAATTATCGTTGCTATTCGATCCGGCAGAGTTTCTCTGCCGGATTTTTTATGGATAATTGTGAAGCACCAGCTATTTTACGAACTATAAGCATTAAATTTATTGTCATTAAGAAGCAGATGAAGAAATTATCTAAAAAGCCACTTTTATTATTGTCAGGTGGCGTTGTCACTGTTTTGCTTATTGCCAGTATTTTTGCCTTCAGGAAAGGTGAAGCGGGCGAAAGTTCTGTAGATGTAAAACAAGATGGCAGGTTGCAATATAAATGGTCTATACCTCCAAGCCCAATATCTATGTCGTTTGCGGGTGAGAAGGTGCCATTGGACAGACAAGATGTACGTGAACAACTGGACCGTGAGATACTAAATAATTACTATAGTATCATCAGCACTTTGTCCGACATCAGGCTATCTACCCGATACTTTCCTGAAATAGAAGACCGCCTGAGAGCGAACGGTATTCCAGACGATTTTAAATATTTGTGTGTAGCAGAAAGCGCTTTGATCAACCAGACATCAAGAGTAGGAGCCGTAGGGTTCTGGCAATTTATGAAAGACACTGCACCCCGCTATGGGCTTGAAGTGAATGATGAAGTGGATGAGCGATATAATGTAATAAAATCGACAGATGCTGCTTGCATGTACTTTAAAGAAGCTTACTCAAAATTTGGTAGCTGGACAGCCGCAGCTGCATCGTACAATTGCGGTATGGCAGGGTATAGCACCCAGGCTACTTACCAGCGCAGCAATGATTATTACAAATTGCTACTTGCAGAAGAAACAATGCGCTATGTGTTCAGGATACTGGCATTGAAATATTATATAACGCAAGCTGCCAGTGTAGGCTTTGTAGTAATGCCACCGGATGCCTACAAGCCATATCGCGTGCGTCAATTGCAGGTTACAGAGACCATACCAGACCTGGAGCAGTTTTGTATAGATCATAACATAACCTATCGCACACTGAAATGGTTTAACCCGTGGATGCGAGGCCATTCTCTTACTATAAAAAATGGTAAGGGTTACACTATAGACATGCCAGCGGGCAATTGGTAAAAATTACAAGTTTAAAAAGTATAACATGCGCGTATTGCGGGCCATAGTATTTGTTATCCTTACCATTTTATTAGTGTGGGTATTAGATAAGCCATTGGGCTCACTGCCAGCTATAGGCAGACTGCTAGACCCTGTGCAAGGATGCCTGGCAAATGCTGAACCGGTGAATTATGACTTTAGCCAAAACATAAAGTGTACTTCGCTGCAGCATCCTGTAACAGTGTGGTTAGATAATCGCATGGTTCCCCATATCCATGCAACTAATGATTATGATGTTTATTATACAGAAGGATACATCCATGCCATCTTCAGGCTATGGCAAATGGACATGGAAACAAGGGCAGCCGCAGGCAGGGTAAGTGAAGTAATAGGAAGTAAAGGATTTAACTACGACAGGTTGCAACGCAGGAAAGGCATGGTATATGCAGCCGAAAACTCGCTTAAAGCTATAGAAGCAGACCCGCGAGCCAAACTGATGTTGGATGCATATAGCGAAGGCGTTAATAGTTATATAGCCACTTTAAGATACAGGACACTGCCATTAGAATACAAACTGATGGGCTTTACCCCAGAGCCATGGACCAACCTGAAAAGCGCTCTTTTGCTGAAATATATGGCAGATGACCTTACGGGTTACAGCGAAGATATACCGCTTACTTACCTGCGCGATATGCTACCTGCTGCAACCTTTAGAGCCCTTTATCCTGAAAAAACACAAGATAGTAAACCTGTGATACCGACTGGTACAGCGTTTGCGCCACCTTCTTTAGCTGCTTTGCCAGAGCCAAATGATAGTGTGTGGAGTCATTTTAAAGCATCTGATTTTGCACAACCTCGTGATGAAGGAAAAGGAAGTAACAACTGGGTGCTCAGTGGTAACCGTACGCAAAGTGGCGCAGCTATATTGTGCAACGATCCGCATCTAGGCATTAATCTGCCATCATTGTGGTTTGAAGTGCAACTACAAGCCCCGGGAATGAATGTGTATGGGGTCTCGTTGCCAGGAGCGCCAGGAGTTATCATAGGGTTTAACGATAGTATTACCTGGGGCTTTACCAACAATTACCGTGATGTAAAGGATTTTTACGAAGTGCATAGGGTAAAAGGTGGAAAGGACAAATATTGGTTTGCTGGGAAGCAGCTTGGTTTTGATAATCGGGTAGAGCGGATCAAAATAAAAGGCAAGCCTGATTATCTGGATACGGTACGTTATACTATACAAGGGCCTATGCTGTATGATGAAACCTATCATGGCCCCGGAGGATTGCAAAAGCCAATGGCAATGTGCTGGATGGCACACCGGGCTACAAGTGAGTTGCTGAGTGTTTACCTACTGAACCGTGCAACTAACTATACCGAATTTGTGGATGCAATAATGCATTTTGAATGTCCTGCGCAGAACATGGCTTATGCAGATAAGGCAGGTAATATTGCGCTATGGGGGCAAGGCCAGTTTGTAAATAAGTGGAAAGAACAAGGCAGATATATTATGAATGGCGCAGACAGTGCAGGCCTATGGAAAGAGCTGATACCTATGCATGAAAATCCGCATGCGCTTAACCCCGGGCAGGGATATCTTGCATCAGCTAACCAATCGGTAACAGACAGTACTTATCCTTATTACTATAATGGTACATTCTATGAGTTCAGGGCATGGCGCATCAACCAGGTACTGGATACTATGCATAAAGCCACAGTAGAGGACATGTTTAAGTTGCAGAACGATACCTATTCTATATTGGCTGCAAATATGTTGCCTATAATGCTGTCAAATATTTCGTCTATAAATGATAAGTACACATCAGAGATAAAAAGCTGGAACTACAGATTGGAAGCAGAAAGTAAAGCTGCAACTATCTTCCAGGTGTGGTGGAGTTATCTATATGCCGGATTGTGGGAAGAACGTTTTAAAAAGGTGCCTGATAACCTTTGGCCATTACCAGAACGGACCATGCAATTGATACAGACTGGACAAATAAGCAGCTATTGTGGGAAGGACAATGGTATGGGTACGTTTGAACAGGTAGTACAAGTTAGCTATCAAAAAACAATAGATAGCCTAAAGAAGCTGGAGACCACTACTGGGCTTGAGTGGTACAAGGTTAAGAATACAAGTATTAAACACCTTACAAAATTGCCGGCATTTAGCATGCCGGGATTAAAGATAGGAGGTTGGGGGAATGTGGTGAACGCAGCAAAAGGTGATCACGCGCCATCGTGGCGTATGGTGGTGCAGATGGGTAAGGAAATAGAGGCTTATGCAGTGTATCCGGGTGGGCAATCGGGCAACCCGGGAAGTAAGTACTATGCTGATTTTGTGAATGATTGGGTGAGTGGCAAGTATTATCGTTTGCAGTTCTTTACTAATACAGCCCAGCAGCGTAGTGATAAGGCGAAATTTACAATCAATTTTAATCCACAATAAGATGCGATTCCTGATACATGTTTTATTGATCGCCGTTATTTCTGCATATGCAGAATGGATATGGGCATGGTGGATGATAGCCGTAGTTTCCTTCATAGTAATGGGTTTTACACGTACAAAACCGTCGGAGTCTTTCTTGTCTGGCTTTCTAGGGGTGGGGCTTAGCTGGCTATGTATAGCACTGTGGAGAGATAACGCCAATGCACACATTTTGTCTGGACGTATGGCTGGTGTGTTTGGCTTGCCGGGGTATCCGTGGTTTATTGTGGTTACAGTGCTTATTGGGGCGTTGGTTGGTGGCTTATCAGCTCTTACTGCAAGTTATGCGCGGCGGATAGTGTAAAGTGTTGATAATTTAATGTACCCTTTTACGGCATCTAAACATATATTGCACCGTATTTACGCTTCATATTGAAACAAGAGAACATCACTATACGCATACAGTATAAAATAGCCTTTCTGTCGGTTATTTTATTCCTTGGTAAGTTACTTGCTTACTATCTCACCCATTCTGTTACTATACTTACCGATGCGCTGGAAAGCATAGTGAATGTAATTACAGGTTTCCTGGGACTGTATAGTGTTATCCTGGCAGCTAAGCCCCGAGATCGCGACCACCCGTATGGGCATGGAAAGGCCGAGTATATTTCGGCAGCGGTGGAAGGTGCGCTTATCAGTATAGCAGGGCTGTTCATCATATATACAGCCATATCCCAATTGATGCAACCACATCCATTGCACAAGCTGGACGTAGGTGTTGCATTGGTATGTGTGACAGGATTTATTAATTACCTGATGGGGAGGTATGCTATAAAAAGTGGGCAAAAGAATAAATCGGCAGTTGTAGAGGCCGCTGGTAATCATCTTATGTCGGATGCCTATGCTACAATAGGAATAGTGACTGGTTTACTGCTTATTATATGGACAAAGTGGGTGTGGCTGGATAGTGTGGTAGCATTGATATTTGCAGGGATCATTATAGTTACGGGTTATAGAGTGCTGCGTAAATCGCTGGCAGGCATTATGGATGAGGCAGATGAGAAATTGCTAAAAGATGTTATAGACTTTTTGCAGGCCCATCGCAAGCCACAATGGGTGGATCTGCATAACTTACGTGTAATACAGTATGGAGACGTGATGCATGTGGATACACATATGACCATACCCTGGTATTACCTTGTGGCTGATGCAGAAAAGGAGATACATGAACTGGAAACATTAATACGATCACACTTTGGCGATAAAGTTGAGTTCTTCATCCATATAGATGGATGTATGCCTTATCAATGTCATCTTTGTTCGCTAAACGGCTGTCCGGAGCGTAAATTTGAATTCAACGAGCAGGTTGCATGGAACTTTGAGAATGTATGGTTGAATGAAAAACATGGGAAAATAGATCATAGTGTCCCCAGCTGATAGCGCTTATACCATTATTATTGCCACTGTAGTGTGTCTTGATCATCAACGAATGATCGGGGCATGAAACGTTTATCATAAATATCATAAATTGTGTGACAAAGCATAGCTAAGCTGTGTAGAATATGTCGTCATTTCATTTGTCCGGATTGCACAAACAGCTGATTGTTCTGGTTGTATGTATATTGTTGTCGCAATGCAGTTATGCACAGGAAACCGTTACGTTTACCCTGCAGGGTACAATAAACGTGAATGAGGGCACTATGGTGTTGATGCCCGTGGTACCTTATGAACCATATTATCCGTTTAAGGCTAACATGGAGACGTCTGTTGTAAAAGGTAAATTCTCCTTTAGTGATTCTATTTCTTATCCTACTGCATACCTGTTAGGCCTGAAGGTATATGGTCAGTTGAGGTATTTATCCGGAATCTTTTTTGTTAATGCCGGGCTAAATAAGGTGACTTGTAACAGGGATTCTCTAAGGGTAACGCCTGATATTGCAAACAAAAGCATGGATGAATACAGGGGGCGGTATTTTACTGCAATAAGAAATAAAGGCACACTGCTACAGTATGCAAGGAGCTACCCAGACTCTTATATTGCCTTATGGGCGCTGGTTTCTTATGTGAACTTTGGGTACAGGCCTGTTTATGATACTGTGTACTCAGCGCTTGCGCCTGAACTGAGGAACACGCACACCGGGAAAATAATTGCACAACAGATACAGGCAGCAAAATGTACTTCAGTTGGTGGTACATTTCCCCAGCTTCAATTATCTGACACTCATGATATACCTGTTGTAGTACCTCAAGCAGATAAAAAGAATAAATACACGCTTGTTGATTTTTGGTATAGTCATTGCAATCCCTGTATAGCGCAATTTTCTATGTTCAAAAACATATATGATACCTATAAGGACAAGGGTTTTGAGATAATAGGAATATCCACAGATGCGAAAACGGATATAGAACTGTGGAAAGAAATAATAAAACAAAAAGAACTCAACTGGCCACAGTATTTGGATGTAGATAGTAAGAATGCAGATCGCCTATCTATAAATTTTACACCCGCTAACTTCCTGTTAGATCAAAATGGGGTGATCATCAGGAAAAACATAGAACCAATGGAGCTTGCGGAATTTCTGCATAAGAATATATAGTAGCCATCTAAATCTGCACCAGTAAGTAAAATACCTTTAATTTAGGGCCTTAATTGCTTTATTAATGGCTACCGACCAGTCAATTACACTAGACCAGATACAGGATTTTAAAGGTAAATATCCCAAGCAGCTTTGGTATCTCTTTTTATCTGAGATGTGGGAACGGTTTTCCTTTTATGGTATGCGCGGTATGCTTACCATATTTATGGTAGATAAGCTACTATTATCAGAAAAGGCGGCTAACCTGCAATATGGCGCTACGCAGGCCTTTGTTTATACTCTTGCATTTGTGGGCGGCTTATTTGCAGATAAGATACTAGGTTTCAGAAAATCTATATTCTGGGGTGGTTTCCTGATGATACTTGGCAGTTTTATACTGGCTACTTCACCGGTGAAATTCTTTTATATAGGTATTAGTTTTACTATTGTGGGGACGGGCTTTTTTAAACCCAATATTTCGACGATGGTGGGTAGTCTTTATAAGCCAGGTGACCCCAGGCGCGATGCCGGGTTTGGCCTTTTCTATTCAGGAATAAATATCGGTGCTCTATTTGGCGGTGCATTATGTGTGTGGTTAGGTAAACATTATTCGTGGAATATTGCATTTTCGCTGGCCGGAATTGTGATGACCATCAGCTTATTGATCTTTATTTTTACTAAGCGCACGTTAGGACCAATAGGGTTGTCACCACTTTTAGGGAAAGTTTCTGACGCCAAAATAAGAGCATATGATATGATGGTTTATGCAGGTTCGCTACTTGTACTGCCTTTGATATTGTTACTAGTTTCTAATTCTAATTATACAGACATGTTTATGTACACGGTGGGGCCGCTTACACTGGCCTATATAGTGTATGAGACCTTAAAGTATAATAAAATTGAACGCCAGAAGCTACTGGCTGCGATGATATTTGTAATATTTTCTATTTTCTTTTGGGCCTTTTTTGAACAAGCAGGAGGTTCGCTCAGTTTGTTTGCAGATCATAACCTGAATGATAATGTAATAGGATTGCATATCGACCCCAATGTGATCAATAATTCTTCTAACTCATTATTTGTGATATTACTTAGTCCTGTTATTGGGTTGCTATGGCTATGGCTTAACCGAAGAAAGGCTGAACCTAATACGGTTGTGAAATTTGGATTGGGTTTCTTGTTTTTGAGCCTGGCATTCTATGTCTTTTATTATACCAGGTTCTTTGCAGATGCTAGTGGTAAAACTTCGCTTGATGTATTTACTTTGGCCTACCTTGTTATTACACTTGGTGAGTTGTGTTTATCCCCCATAGGATTGTCCATAATGACTAAACTAGCACCAAAGCCAATGCATGGAGTAATGATGGGGATGTGGTTTCTGGCAAGTGCTTATGGACAGTATGCGGCAGGTATATTGGGTGCAGGAATGGCAACAGTAAACGAAAAAGCCGGCCTTACGGAAAAATTAATGTCATATACCGAGGGGTATAAACAGTTATCTATTTATGCACTTATTGCAGGTGTTGTGCTGATAGCTATATCTCCATTGGTAAGGAAACTAATGCATGAGGTGCATTAATGGTTGTGGTTTATAATGCAAGGTAAGATGCACGATATTAAGAAATACGTAGTTATAGTAGCAGGTGGAAGCGGTACCCGAATGGGGAGCGCTGTGCCCAAGCAATTTCTGTTACTGCACGGTAAACCTGTGTTGTACTATAGCATAGCGGCTTTCCTGGATGCATTTAGTGATATAAATATTGTACTTGTTTTACCTCAAGACCAGGAACATTATATGGCTTCGCTGCTTGAATTGTTTCCCGGCTCAACAAATATTACGGTTGTAAATGGAGGTGAAACACGCTATCACAGTGTGCAAAACGGGTTGAAGAAAATAGAAGGTGAGGCTATTGTTTTCATACATGATGGAGTGCGCCCCATGGTATCGAAGCAACTTATATATGCATGTTATGAGCAGGCTTTAGAAAAGGGGAGCGCTATCCCCGCTATTCCGGTTACGGACAGTATTCGTATTGTGCGGCAGAGTGGTAGCGACCCAGTATCGCGGGAGGAACTGCGGATCATACAGACACCCCAAACCTTTTTGTCCGGCATTATCTTGCCTGCTTTTGCCCAGGAATATTCAACTTTATTTACAGATGAGGCTACCGTTGCGGAGGCATATGGTAAAGAAGTATACCTGGTGGCCGGGGAGCGCAGCAACCTGAAAGTGACCACACCTGAAGATATGATACTGGCAGAAGCTTTATTAAATGCGCGTTTTAAAAATGAATAAGCTGTGCATGTCGTTTTTGTTGTGCCTGACAGCAACTTATGTGGGAGCGCAACGGTACGATACGGCAAGTATATTTAATACCCCTGTGAGCATGGACACGGTTGTGGTAAGAGCTGCACGCGGTGGATGGGATGTGCAGGGATTTATAAAAAAGATACAAACAGATACCACCTTTTATAAGGCATTTAAAAGTATACGAATATTGCCTTATACTGCCCAAAATGACATACGAGTGTATGGGAGTGATAATGAAATAACTGCCTCTATGCGCAGTAAAACGGTGCAGCACGTTTTTAAGACTTGTCGCAGTATGCAAACCTTTGACCGCCATACAACCGGGGATTTTTATAAGAAGAATGGAGATTATACTTACTATACTGCTGCCTTATACGACTACCTGTTCTTTACAAAAGACACTGTATGTAACAATAGTGATGTAGTAGCCGGATCGATGGAAGCGCAGGGGAGTGGTAGTATTGAAAAGAATAAATACAGATTAAAGCAGCTGATTTTTAATCCCGGAACGAAGATAACGGGAGTGCCGCTGATAGGGAATAAAGCATCTGTTTTTGATGCTGACGAGGCCGGGAAATATGATTTTCATCTTTCATCAGAGGAGTTTGATGGGGAAGCCTGTTATGTTTTTAAAGTGACGCCGAAGCCAGAGGCGGCAGATGATGTGGTGTTTAATGAGCTGACTACCTGGTTTAGGAAAAGCGATTATTCGATTGTGGCAAGAAACTACTCGCTATCGTACCATACTCTGCTTTATGATTTTGATGTGCGTATGAAAGTGCGTACAGCTCACATAGGTAATAGACTGCTACCAACATCTATAGACTATGATGGTAATTGGCATGTGTTAGCTCAGAAAAGAGAACGTGTTAAGTTTATCTGTACCCTCTCTTATTGATAATAATCAATATGGATAACAAAAGATATAAAAAGCAAGAATAATTGCACACAATGCTATTGTGAATAAGGTTTTTAATTTGTATCATTGCTATTAGGATTGTTATATTGATACATATTTTGTGCATTTCCGCGTTTCACGGCAGGCAAAATAGTATGTATAAATGCTTACGACTTAATCATGCTACAAATGAAAAAACTTTTTACCGTTGCCATTGCCATTGCGTCATTCTGCATAGGGAATAATAAGGCTAGTGCCCAATATTGTACGCCAGCAGCCCTTAACTGCGATGAAACGATAAATAATTTTACCCTCAATACTATCAACAATTCTTCTGTATTCTGCACTGGCGCTACCAATACCGGCTATACCAATTTTACCAGTATTTCAACAACGTTGATGGCAGGTAACAGTTACCCCTTTTCTATTACAATAGGCCCTTCTTATGCAGGTGATACCGTGTATGTATGGGTGGACCTGAATCATAACAATGTTTTTGATGCCAGCGAGCTGCTGAGTAAAATAGCTTTTACTGCAAATTCAGCACATGATACTACCTATAGTTCAAGCATCGCGATACCTGCAACTGCTACAGCCGGTAATACCAGGCTAAGGGCACGGGTAGGTTATTTCCAGAATATAGGCGCATGTGGCACTGCTAATTATGGCGAAGCTGAAGATTATACACTCAATATCATATTACCTCCATGCAATGGTACTCCCGGCGTGCCTACTATTACCACAGCAGTCATTTCTGGCCACTTATGCAATAACGCAACACAAACATTAACCGCAGTAGATAACGTGAATTTTGCAAACGGCATCTACTATCAATGGCAGGTTTCAACATCTGGTACAGCAGGTACCTTTACCAATGTTGCCGGCGCTACCTCACTTACTTATACAACACCACCTTTAGCAACATCTGTTTATTATCGCCTGCAAGACTCCTGCTCTAATACACAACTTACCAATGTAAGTGCCGTATTTTCTATACCTGTTTCTCCGTCAGTGATAGGAGTACAGCCTGCAAGTGTTACAGCGTGCATTGGTAATACTGCTACCATCTCATTTACACCTAATAGTAACGGACTGACTTACCAATGGCAGGTAGATTCAGGTTCTGGGTTTACTAACCTGGCCAACAGCACTGCTTATATTGGGGTAAATACAACAACACTTACCATCAATACGGTTAGCGCGGCGATGGATGGGTATAACTACCGTGTAGTAGTAACAGGTGGTTGCCAATCTCCATTACCATCTTCTACAGCTACTTTGACAGTTGGAGCTATAGCTAACATTACCGTTACGAGACCTACTACTTTTTGCTCAGGTGACAGTGTAATACTGACTGCTATTACCGGTACAAACAATGCATTTCAATGGTACCTGAACGGTGGCCTTATAGCAGGTAACCAAACTTACATAGCAAGAACAGGTGGTACATATTCATTGCTGGTAGTAGGTACAGGTGGTTGCACTGCATCGGCTTCGGTGAATGTAACAGTTAATCCATCGCCGGCAACACCGGTAGTAACAGTAAATGGCGCTAATCCATTTTGCTGGGGTAACACGGTTTCCCTTACTTCTAACTACGGGGTGTTGACAGGATATAACTATCAGTGGTACCTGAATAAAGCAAACATCATTGGCGCTAATAATAGTTTTTATTCTGCACCAGATTCTGGTAATTATACTTTAAGCGCTATAGGAACTGATGGTTGCAGCAGTACATCGTCACCTGTTCATTTGACTGCTATTATTATACCAGTGCCTACGCTAGATGTTAACAATGGTACTTTCTGCTCTGTTACCGCTTACACCCACTACCAATGGTATATGAACGGGAGCGTAATAACAGGAGATACAGCAAGTTGTTTTACCCCCACTGTTAGTGGTACTTACTATTTAGGAGCATCTGACACTACCGGCTGTACCCGTTATTCTATTTCATATGCTGTTACACTGCCTTCTACAGGGGTAGCAAATATTGCTGCACAGGCTGCGCAGGTAAGTATGTATCCTAATCCTGCTACTACAGTTATCAACATTAAATCGGCAGTAGATGTGAGCACAGTGATCACTACTATTGACGGCCGTACCGTATTGCAATCTGCACATGTTAAGACTATAGATATCGGCAACCTGGCTACAGGTATGTACCTGGTGCGTATTTATAACGCGGACAATGTGTTGCTGAAGGTTGAAAAACTGGTGAAAGAATAAGAGACTTACTAAAAGGAATGAAATGCCAGCCTGTAGCACAGGCTGGCATTTCTGTTTTTACGTTGATTGAAACGTTTGACATTTTATTCCCCAATCGACATCTACATTATGTTTCGTCTTTGCGAGAACCTTCATTTCTTTTGGTCGGCCAAAAGAAACGAAGCAAAGAAAAGGCCGCCCCTTTGCCAATCGCTCCGCGGGCATAGGGGTTAGCTCTGCTGCGTGTTCCGTATTGGTTCCCTGATTATGGGCCATTGGTTTTTGCATGCGATGAAGGATCGCTGCAAAAAAGGTGGCAGAATATGGGTTCAGCTTTTCTCATAAAACTTAGTGCCTTACTTTACCTTATTGTATGAATGTGCCTAATAGTCTTCGATGCCTATAACCCTGGCTTAAAAGCCAGGGTTATAGGATTTGAAAATCGTATTCAGCTCGTTGCCCAATTGGTATTAGGTGTGGGCGCATTGTTATTATTGAGCTGAGCCTTCTGTTATTGGGGCTTCGTTGCGCATCACTACCACACCGTCAAAAACATCTATCAGTACTGGTTTGGTTTTATCCAGTTCGCCACCGATGATCTTTTTGCTGAGCATGTTGATGATATCTTTTTGTATCACCCTTTTCAGCGGACGGGCACCATATTGTGGATCGAAACCACGGTCAACCAGGTAGTCGAGTGCATAGTCTGTGAACTGGAGGTTGATGTTCTGCTGGGCCAATTGCTTTTGCAGGTTTTCCAGTTGTATGCGGATGATGCCCTTAATTTCCTTGCGCATGAGCGGGTGGAACATGATGATATCATCGATCCTGTTCAGGAACTCTGGGCGCAGTATTTGCCTGAGCAAGTCGAGCACCTGGGTTTTAGTATTTTCAACCACAGTATCTATGTCCTTGCCTTGCAGGTCTGCAAAGTTGTCCTGTATCACCTGGCTACCCATGTTGCTGGTCATGATGATAATGGTATTCTTAAAGTTTACCACACGGCCCTTGTTATCGGTAAGCCGTCCATCATCCAATACCTGCAGCATGATGTTGAATACATCAGGGTGTGCTTTTTCTATTTCATCGAGCAGCACAACAGAATATGGTTTTCGGCGTACAGCCTCTGTAAGCTGGCCACCTTCATCGTAACCCACATATCCCGGAGGGGCACCTACCAGCCTGCTTACACTGTGCTTTTCCTGGTACTCACTCATGTCTATGCGGGTCATCATGCTTTCGTCATCGAACAATATCTCTGCAAGCGCCTTTGCCAGCTCGGTTTTACCTACCCCGGTTGTACCCAGGAATATGAAGGAACCTATAGGTTTACGTGGATCCTGCAACCCGGCACGGCCACGGCGTATAGCGTCAGATACGGCTTCTATAGCTTCATCCTGTCCTACCACACGTTTGTGTAATTCGTCTTCCAGGTGCAGCAGCTTTTCGCGTTCGCCCTGTAGCATGCGCTGAACCGGTATGCCGGTTGCTTTGGCTACATTCTGGGCAATATCTTCGGCATCCACTTCTTCTTTGAGCAGGCGTTTGTGCAAGCCTTCTATGTTGTCTTGCTGTGCAGACAGCTCTTGGATCTTAGCTTCTTCGGCCTTGATCTTGCCATAGCGTATTTCTGCTACCTTACCATATTCGCCATCACGTTCAGCTTGTTCGGCTTCCAGCTTCAGGTGTTCTATATTAGTCTTTATATTGTTGATCTGGTCGGCAAAATCCTTTTCTTCCAACCAGCGGGCTTTAAGGGTATCGCGTTCTATACTGAGGCTTGAAATTTCCTGACCCAGTTCCTTGATCTTAGGCTCATCGTTTTCGCGTTTTATCGCTTCCCTTTCTATTTCGAGCTGGCGAATGCGACGTTCCAGTTCGTCCAGTTCTTCAGGCATGGAGTTCATTTCCAGCTTCAGTTTGGCCGCACTTTCGTCTATCAGGTCAATAGCTTTATCGGGCAGGAAACGATCTGTAATGTACCGCTGTGATAGTTCAACAGCTGCAATTATAGCCTCGTCTTTGATGCGGACTTTGTGGTGACTTTCGTACCTGTCTTTCAAACCGCGTAGTATAGATATAGCATCTTCTACGCTGGGTTCATCGACAAACACCCTCTGGAAACGCCTTTCAAGGGCTTTATCCTTTTCGAAGTATTTCTGGTACTCGTTGAGCGTGGTAGCACCTATTGCCCTGAGCTCTCCACGAGCAAGGGCCGGTTTCAGTATGTTGGCTGCATCCATTGCACCTTCCATTGCACCTGCACCTATAAGGGTATGGATCTCATCTATAAAGAGTATCACTTCGCCTTCGCTTTCTGATACTTCTTTAATAACGCCCTTGAGCCGTTCTTCAAATTCGCCACGGTACTTAGCACCTGCCATGAGACTACCCATGTCGAGTGCATATATGATCTTTGATTTAAGGTTATCGGGTACATCTCCATTTATAATACGATGTGCGAGGCCTTCAACTATAGCTGTTTTACCCACACCTGGTTCGCCCACCAGTATTGGGTTATTCTTTGACCTGCGTGATAAGATGTGCAGTGTGCGGCGGATCTCTTCATCACGGCCTATAACAGGATCGAGCTTGCCATTACGGGCCAGTTCATTAAGATTCTTGGCGTAGCGTTGCAAGCTTTGGTACTGCTGGTCGGATGTTTGAGAGTTTACTGTACTGCCTTTGCGCAGTTCTTTAATTGCTGCGGTCAATCCTTTTTCGGTAAGGCCTGCATCCTTTAGTATTTTTCCACTTTCATCATTTACCTGCAGCAAGGCTACCAGTAAATGTTCGGGTGTAACAAACTCATCGTTGAATGATTTGAGGATATTGGCGGTACGTAATATAGCGTTGTTAAGGTCGCGACTTATGCTTTGCCCAGGTTCGCCACCCTGCATTTTGGGCAAACGCTTTAGTTGCTCATCGAGTTTGTTGCTGACAAAGCCAATGTTTACATTGTTCTTTTTAAGCAGATAAGAAATGGGCCCATCCTTATCGTCTATTAAGGCTTTTAAAAGATGCGCAGTTTCGATGTTGGGGTTCTGGTTGTTGAAAGCCAGTTGCTGTGCCTGCTGCACAATTTCCTGGGCTTTTATGGTAAAGTTGTTTAAGTTCATATAGCTTGTTTTCTCCTTCTCGATAATGCATAAAAAATGTTCCAATTTGGGCTAAGTGGAAACATTGTCATGAAATTTATAAAATATATGACGAATAGTCTTAATTTTTAATTGTGGACTGAATTTATTGCAGGTGTAGTGATGTAGTTGTGGAGATGAAACTAGCTTGGGTTGTCCTGTCTGGTTTTAAAACCAAAAGCGGACAGGGGTAATTTATGAAGCGCTGGAATGTAAGATGGTGGCTATTATTGAATTTAATTTAACTGTCTGTGGTGTCCGATGACCGGACAGGTGATTGATGCGTCAGTAACCTGAAAGTACTTATGCTTTAACCTTGATGAAAATAGAAATGTCCGTTGGAAATGGAAATAGGAAAAAGGACATTTTGCATTGTTGGAATAGCTGAAATGCAGTGCTGTGGCTAATATGTGTTTATTGTTGTTTTTGATAAAATGTCTTAAAATGTCCGTTGGTGATAAGGTGCCTGACTAAACCTGAAAACGTAGTGGGGTGAATTGGAACATCCGAGTGGGTGACCCGGCGGATTTGATTGCGTATGCAAGGTACAGTAGGGTATTGGGATGTGCAAAACAAGATATACACATTTTTAGGTATTTCATTTGATGTTGCATTTGTAGGGGGCACCTCTACAAGGTGCGTAATGGTAGTTGGTGGCTGTTTTGCTACAAAGCTTGGACCCCTACAGGGCCCCTACGTTGGTATTTTTAAGTTAGCGGGTGTTAAGCGATGATTGACGAAGTAGATATGTGTGGTCTGGATCTTCGGGAGAGTTGTTGATCATGCGACCAACAATGGTAGTAGAAATATATTTTACGGTTATTTATACTATTTTTGGCAAAAGGGGTAACCCTTTCTATAACACACATAAAATGAATTTGTTATTTATAGGAGGCGTAGTAATTACCGTTATAGTGATACGTAATCGTGTACGTTTTAAAAGAGACCTCAAAAAGCAAGGTGGAATTAGGCAGAGGTATCACGAGGTTATTTCAGCTTTTCTTGTACCCCCACCAGATGCCGATATATTCGATGTTTCCGTCTTAAATGAAAGTATTAAAAGCATGACAATTCAAGTACGTGGTGCGACAACCAACTATTTGTATAGCTTTTCACAGCAATTTAACGGATTTAACATCAAATTCGAGGCTGATTTAGGGATTGGTGGGGAAGTTAAAAAAGATTGGACTTTCCCCGATAATATGAATCAACAGTTGATGCTTGAAAAAATTGGTAGCGATATGGATGAAATAATAACAAATGCGTTTGCTAACAATTCCCAATAGCATCTTACTTGCGTGTAACTGGGTATAGTCACCTTGATGAAAATAGAAATGTCCGTTGGAAATAGGAATAGGAAAAAGGACATTTTGTATTGTTGGAATAGCTGAAATGCTGTGCTGTAGCTAATATGTGTTTATTGTTGTTTTTGATAAAATGTCTTAAAATGTCCGTTAGTGATAATGTGCCTGGCTAAACCTGTAAAACGTAGTGGGAGTGGATTGGAACCTCCGAGTAGTTAACCCGTGGAATTGATTGCGTATGCAAGGTACATTAGGGCATTGGGATGTGCAAAACAAGATATACACATTTTTAGGTATTTCATTTGATGTTGCATTTGTAGGGGGCACCTCTACAAGGTGCGTAATTGTAGTTGGTGGGAATAGTGCTACAAAGCTTGGCACGCTACAGGGACCTTATGGTTTAAAATGTTTTACTAAAGATAACTATACCAGTTGGAGCAGAGTAGCAGAATATAAAAGCCAGTTAAAATAACAGGCTTTTATATTTAAGGTATTATTAGTCGGGCACCGGCAAAGCGCTTAGTAATTTAATAGTTTGATTAGGCTGTAGCGTTGCCTCAATTGTTTCTGTTATGTCCCCATCAATCGTATCCTCTACATATATTTGGTCATTGCATTCAGAGACAAATTTGCCATCCTCAAAAAGATTGTATTGTACGATATAGTTTGCCATATTATAAATTTTATCCCAAATGTATAGCTTTGTAAAAAAATGATATGCTATTAATTGAAAAACCTACCGAAATCTCTATACAGATAGATGGGAACAACATAAAAGGGATGGTACATGGAACTATAGAGGATTGGACGTTTACGTCTTCACATACCTACTTCACAGGTATTGTTGGGGCTAATACCCTTAAGAAAGTTGACCTACATAAGAGCACTTACAATCTGAATGAAATAGACAATAAAATTTCAGCTGAAATTCGTAAGATACTTAACTAAAAAATATTATAATTAATAGCCTTCCTTGTCAATCCCATATAAGTCAGCCTTACTTGGCCACATTCTTTACAGCATCGTAACTGAAGGATGCAGTAACAATGCTGAAGGAGAAAAAAGAAAGGAAGAAGCATTAGTTTATATATATACTATGAACATAGAAAGTATGAATATCAAAGAATTGGAAGATCTCATTAGAAGATGTGATGACTTATTAAATTCCACCCCAAACAACGTGATAGCTACCCGCGTAAAGTTAAAATGTGAAAAACTAAGAAATAGGAAAAATAATTTAACTTATTTTCTTGCTTAATTTAAAAAACTTCATTTTGTCTCAATTGGTATACAGTTACCTTCTAAATAGTGTTGCTTTAACGGTATTACAAATGACATCATTATCTTGTGCGTATAATCAAACAAAATGAGCGTTACTAAAAACAGGATAGGCATTGCTGTTGGGGCCATAACTGCTATGATATTGATAGCTGTTGGGGAGATGGTGATAGATAAACAATTTCCGCACCCGCCAATAGATGTAAAGGATAAAGCTGCTGTTGCTGCGATGATGAGCCACATGCCCATGAATTTCTTTTTGGCTTTGATAGCTAATTATGCTTTTGCCAGCCTGGTTGGTGGGGTAGTGGCTACGCTTGTTTCCGGGCGTAGCACTAATAACCCGCCGGTAGTAACAGGTTTGTTATTGATGTTGGCTGGTATAGTGAACCTGGTTATGTTGCCGCACCCACTGTGGTTTGGGGTAGCCAGTTCTTTGGTATATATACCATTCGCTTTACTTGGGTTTATGGTTGCGAAAAGGAAAACTGCGATATAGTCTGTGACAAAGCAGAATGCATATCGTAGCATACAGCTGTTGTTTGCACCAGGGCTGATAATAGTTATTGGCTTTTTTGTAAACCCGCATATGGATGAGTATGTACAGTTCAATTCGCTGTCTTACCTAAAGCCTTTATTTAAATACAATACTTACAATGACGGGTATGACCAGTATGTGATCTACATACTCAATCATTTTAAGTACCGGATGAGCTATGCATATATAGGCAATACTTCGTCAGTGTTGTACTATCCGTTTTACAAGTTGTTGCCTTATAATATATCTAATACAGTTTATTCCATATTGTTTTGGGGTTTGTTTTGCTGGCTGTTTAAAAAAGCGGGGCAATACTCGTGGAACAGCACATTGATATTACTCTGCTTTTTCCCACTGGTAATGCAGGTGTTGCACGATGGAGGACCTATTAAAGTGGCTTTGCTGGCTTACCCGTTGACTGCAATTTTATTTAGAAAAATTGTTACTGCCATAGGTGCAAACAAAAAGATATTGTTTTCGGTGTTACTGGGCTTGTTGTGGTTTATAGCATTGGAAGATAAAGTGTTTTTCGTGTACTTATTTCCGGGTGTGTTGTTGTTTGCTGTGGCATTGCTGCCTGATGAACATTTGTCTGTAACCATACTAAAGGAAAACCTAAAGTATTTAATGGTGTCGCTGGCTTTGTTTGCAGCGCTAGGCGCTGTTTTGTTGTTTTCAACCGTGAAAGAAACGGCGGGCAATACTTCGTTTTATATAACAAGTGTTATAGGTGCAAATAAGGTCCTGTTACCCAACCTGACAACGGCTTTAAAGGAACGATGGTATGTTTTTTTGGCCTTTTTCAGATACCTGGACTTCCCCTACTATGCGAACCGAAATGTGTTTATGGCCTATAATAGCGTAAGGTTTTGGCTTTGTGTGACAGCGGGAGGAATAGTAGTGGTTGTGTTGCTTAAGTATAGAAAGATTGGGGCGAGTATAGAAAATGCTCAACGCAGTCGGCAGATATTACTGTTGCTGAGTTTGTTGTCGCTAGTTGTGACTTTTGTATTGTTTGGAGGTACCCGGCTGGGGCATCACTATGTTTTTATATGGGTGCCAATATTGGCTATGGTGTTTAGTGTTGAGCGAACAAAGCCGGTAGTGTATAAGCGTATTGATAACCTGTTTTTGTTTTACAGTATGGCTAGCCTGCTTTTGGTTGTATTTTCAAAACCGATCATTAATAACTCGCCTGACCTTAGTGGGGAAATATATCACGACCTGGATAGCCTGAATAGCAGGGGTGGATACATTATTAATTACAGCAGTTGGAATGGATACTTTATCAGGGAGCTTGACCCAAGAAAACAGGAGATCGTTACATTTCTGATACGTGCAGACCGTAATATAAAGAATGAAAGTGCAAGATTGACCGCGTTTTCGAAAGGGCATCATATGCCGGTGATCAATGTGAGCGAGTATCCTGATACGCAGGATTCGGTACGAAAGCTGTTTCCTGCAGTAAAAAGTATGCAGCATTTGAATCTCCAAACCCATCTGCACGACATTGATATACTGTATTTCTAAATGGAATATCATGGTAATGTCATAACCTGTATTATAAACAAGGGGTGGATAACTTGACCCGATTACCCATCTCTTTTTCTGTTACTTTGCAAATACTTTTCAAATACTTTCTAAGTATTTTTTAAAGACTTAAAAGGTATAATACTTTAACTCAGACCGGCATCGTGAAGTTCTCGCACTTACATAATCATACCCAGTTTTCCCTGCTCGATGGGGCATCCAACATCACTAAGCTTTACGATAAAGCCAGGAAAGATGGTATGCCTGCTATGGCTATAACAGACCATGGTAATATGTTTGGTGTGTTTCAGTTTGTAGCTGAAGCATGGAAGAACACCATAAGCGTAGGTAAGAATGAGGATGGTAAGGACATACTAGTGCCTGCCGTGAAACCGGTAGTAGGTTGTGAGTTTTACCTGGTAGAGAACAGGATGAAACGCCAGTTCTCTAAAGACGATAAAGATGTACGTTTTCACCAGTTGCTGCTGGCCAAAGACGAGATAGGGTATAAGAACCTGGTAAAATTGTGCTCGCTAGGCTACCTGGAGGGCATGTATGGTAAGTACCCTCGTATAGATAAGGAACTGGTGCTGCAGTATCACGAAGGATTGATAGCGACTACCTGCTGCCTTGGTGCCGAAGTGCCAAGAACTATATTGAAGAAAGGAGAGGAAGAAGGCGAAAAAGCATTTAAATGGTGGCTGGACCTGTTTGGTGACGACTACTACGTAGAAATGCAACGCCATGATATTCCTGACCAAATAAAAGTGAATGATGTGCTGTTGCGGCTGGCCAAGAAGTACAATGTGCCTATAATAGCCAGCAATGACAGTCACTATGTAGAGCAGGAGGATTACAACGCCCACGATATATTGCTGTGCATTAATACCGGGGAAAAGCAGAGCACCCCTTCTTTTAAAGATTTTAGCGAAGACGATACAGTGATGAAGGACCGCCGCTTTGCGTTTTACAATGACCAGTTCTTTTTTAAGAACACGCAACAAATGAGTACCCTCTTTGCCGATATACCCCAGGCAATAGAGAATACCCAAATGATAGTGGATAAGATAAAGCCCCTGAAACTGGAGCGCGACATCTTACTGCCACACTTTGTGGTGCCCACTGAGTTTAATAATGATCAGAATGCCTTCCTGGCGCATATAACCTGGCTGGGTGCGAAGAAACGATATGTTGACATAATACCTGAAGTAGAAGAGCGCATCAACTTTGAGCTTTCTGTGATCAACAAGATGGGGTTTGCGGGTTACTTCCTTATTGTGTCGGACTTTATTAAGGCCGGACGCGATATGGGTGTATTCATAGGCCCGGGTCGTGGATCGGCTGCGGGATCGGTGGTTGCCTATTGTACGGGGATCACTAATATAGATCCCATTAAATACAATCTCCTGTTCGAAAGGTTCCTGAACCCGGACCGTAAGAGCATGCCCGATATAGATACGGACTTTGACGACGTGGGGCGGCAGAAGGTGATAGACTATGTGGTGGAAAAGTATGGTAAGAACCAGGTGGCGCATATTGTGACCTATGGTACCATGGCTGCCAAAATGAGCATTAAGGATGTATCGAGAGCGCTTGACTTGCCACTAAGTGATGCCAATGCACTTGCAAAGTTAGTACCTGACAAGCCTGGTATAGTACTGAAACGCTTGCTACATGCCGATATAAAGGGTGATGGCGGGCTGGAAACAAAAGAAGGACTTGGCGGCGAGGACATGGAAAATGTGAACCGCCTGCGTGAAATATATAAGCAAAATACCCTGCACGGCGATGTGCTGCGCAGCGCTGAAAAGCTGGAAGGCTCGGTACGTAATACGGGCATACATGCTGCCGGTATCATCATAGCCCCGCGTGACCTTACAGAGCTGATACCTGTTTGCAGCGCTAAAGATGTTGCATTACTCATTACTCAGTACGAGGGTAACGTAATTGAGAACGCCGGTGTAATAAAAATGGACTTCCTGGGGCTGAAAACCCTAACCATTATAAAAGATGCGCTGACGCTCATAAAGCGTAACCATGGTGTGGATATAGACATAGACACCATACCGCTAGATGACAAGAAAACCTATGAACTGTACCGCAGGGGAGATACCAATGCTACCTTCCAGTTTGAAAGTGCGGGTATGCAAAAGTACTTGCGCGAGCTACAGCCCGATAAGCTGGATGACCTGATAGCCATGAACGCCCTGTATCGCCCGGGGCCAATGGAATACATACCCAACTTCGTAAAGCGTAAGCACGGGCTGGAACCTATTACGTACGATCTTCCTGAAATGGAAGAGTACCTGAGTGAGACCTATGGTATCACCGTATATCAGGAACAGGTGATGTTGCTATCGCAGAAGATAGGTGGCTTCAGTAAAGGAGATGCCGATGTGTTGCGTAAGGCCATGGGTAAGAAACAGAAGTCGATACTGGATAAGATGAAGGGGCAGTTCATTGAGGGCGCTACCGCTAAAGGGCATCCCAAGGACAAGCTGGAAAAAATATGGACCGACTGGGAAGCATTTGCACAGTACGCCTTTAATAAATCGCACTCCACCTGCTATGCGTTTGTGGCCTACCAGACTGCGTTCTTAAAGGCACACTACCCGGCAGAGTTTATGGCCGCGGTACTGAATAACCAGGGCAATATTGACAAGATAAAGTTCTACATGGAAGAGTGCCAGCGTATGGAACTCGCCGTACTTGGGCCAGATGTGAATGAGAGCCTGAAAGGATTCTCTGTGACCAATGAAGGTGTGGTGCGCTTTGGTATGAACGCCATAAAAGGAGTGGGTGAGGCGGCTGTTGAAGACCTGATAGCAGAACGTGAAGCCAACGGGCCGTACACTTCTATATTCGATTTTGTGAAGCGTATTAATCAGCGTACGGTAAATAAAAAATCTGTAGAAAACCTGGTGCTTGCCGGGGCTATGGATAGCTTTAAGCATTTGCACCGGGCGCAATACTTTTTTGCCCCCGCAGTTGATCCGGTAACCGGCTTAGAGCGGCTGGTGCGTTTTGGCAACCAGTTCCAGGCGAGTGCATCTATGGCTACCAACAGCCTGTTTGGAGCCAGCACGATGCCCGATGTAAAGGAACCGCTGATACCTACCTGCGAACCCTGGACCTTATCTGAACTGTTGGATAAGGAGAAAGAAGTAGTAGGTATCTACATAAGTGCACACCCGCTGGATGGCTATAAGTTTGAAATGGAAAACTACGGGCTGGCACCAGTAGCCAGTGTGGAAAGCCTGAAAGGAAAGAGCATACGCATAGCGGGTTTTGTAACTGATGCCCTGCATATGACCACCAAGAAAGGAGCCAAGTTTGGTAAGATGATACTGAACGACTACAGTGGTAATATGGAAATAGTGCTGTGGGAGAATAATTATGCACTTTATGGGAACTTCCTGACCAATGGACAAAAGATAATGATACAGGGCAGTTATAATGAGCATAAGTACCGGCCGGGTGTTATGGAGTTCCAGATACAGAACATGATGCTGCTGGATGAAATGCGGAAGGTGCTGACCAAAAAACTGAATTTGAAAGTACTGCTACATAAGCTGGATGCCCAGGTAGCTGCATTTTTGATTGATAATGTGCGGAAAAACCCCGGTAAGACAGATTTGGTAGTACAGGTGGTAGATGAGACTGCAAAAGCAACAACCCGGCTAAAAAGCAGTGGATTGAAGTTGCAAATGAATGATGATATGATCAATTTTTTAAGGGAAAGAGATGATATAGAGCATAACATAGAGCTGGCGTGATAGTGGACGGATATGTGGATATCCTATAATGCTATGTGGGTACTCTATTATTTTAATAGCATAATTGGTTGTAAATTTGAGGTCTTAAATAATAATTTTAATAAAATCTAAATAAATAAAAATGGCAGCAGTATTCACAGATTCTAATTTTGACGTTGACGTATTGAAGGCAGATAAGCTTACGGTAGTTGATTTCTGGGCACCATGGTGCGGACCTTGTTTGGCTTTAGGCCCAACTATCGATGCTTTATCAAAAGAGTATGATGGCAAGATAAACGTTGGAAAACTGAACGTTGATGAAAATCCCAACGTCTCTGTACAATATGGCATTACCAGCATACCATGTGTATTATTCATAAAGAACGGACAAATAGTAGATAAGCAGGTAGGTGCAGCACCTAAGAATGTTTTTGAGAAAAAGATATTGGCGCACCTGTAAGGTCTTAATATTATTCTTTAATAGTTCAGGGCTACCACAAACGGTAGCCCTGAATCATTTTAACATGATTTTCGGGTTAGTATTTTCGGTAATAAGCGATTTGACTTATCTTACATATGCAAGTTGTAAGACTTGCTATATGATCACTAATCTCTTTTATTATGAAATATCTGGCTGATAATACAGACCCGGTATCAGCGGATACCGGCACAGGTGGCCCTGTTGACGCTTTTTTTATTTCATTGATCAGGGATAAAAGAGATTTGCCTTTTATAAAGCTGTCACTTAGCATCACGTTTACGCTTATTCCGTTGGCGGTATTGCTTTACTGGCCGCATGTTAATAAAGCGCTGTGGTGGATGGCTGCGTTATTATACCTCTACTATAACAATTTTTATTTTAAAGGGCCTTACGGGCTTATGCTGCACTGCACCAGCCACCGTATTTTTTTTAAGAAAGAATACAATTTTTTAAATCATTACCTGCCCTGGGTACTTGGGCCATTATTTGGGCAAACGCCAGAGACCTATTACAGCCACCATATAGGGATGCACCACCCGGAGAATAATATGCCGGAAGATGAAAGCTCTACTATGGCCTACCAGCGTGATTCGTTGAAGGGTTTCATGCATTACCTGGGCTCTTTCTTTTTTGTGGGTATTTATCATTTAGCCACCTATTTTGTGCGGAAGAACCGGAAGCGGCTATTGTATAGATCTCTGAGAGGTGAGTTTGTTTTCATTGCCTTTTGCGTAGTGTTGAGCTATTTTAACTGGCCTGCCACGGTGGTCGTGTTCATCCTTCCTTTTGTAATATCACGCATCATTATGATGATGGGCAACTGGGCGCAGCATGCCTTCATCAGCAGTGATGATCCTGATAATGCCTACAGGAATAGCATTACCTGCATCAATACAAAGTATAATCACAAATGCTGGAATGATGGTTACCATATCAGCCATCATCTGAGACCATCTATGCACTGGACGGAGTATCCGGGTCATTTCCGCAACACATTAGGTGAATACACGGATAACAATGCTATTGTTTTTGATGGTATCCACTTTCTGCATGTATTTGTGTACTTGATGCGCAAACGATATGACCTGCTTGCTAAGCATTTTGTAAACATAGGCGACGCATATGCTAGTGATGAAGACATCATTTTGTTCCTGAAGGGAAGAACTATGCGCATAGCAGTGGATAAATATTTGAATCCAGATCCTATTTCCCTTTAATCTGTGAGCGCTATATGCCTGACTGTTAAGAAGGTTTTATGAATGTAAGGGCTTGTTGCTTTCAGATTCATTCCATCCTTTTATGCACTATGCTTCCTGAAGCTCTTTTATGTTTAGCTTAGTCATTTTAAGCATGGCTTGCATTACTCTTTTGGCCCGTAGAGGGTCGGAGTGGTACAATAGTTCTCCGAGAATAGTGGGGACAATTTGCCAGGAGACACCATATTTGTCCCATATCCATCCGCATCTATCCTTTCCGCCGCCTTCTGATAACTTTTCCCAAAAGTAGTCCACTTCTTCTTGTGTAGTACAATTTACAAAGAAGGACAGGGCAGGTGTGAATGAGAATGCGTGGTCCCCGTTGCTGTCCATTGCCATGAAGCTTTGCCCGTCAAGTGTAAATTCTGCATGTACTATTGTTCCTTCTTCCCCTCCCTGGCCAGGACCATACCTTGCTATGCCGACAATATCAGAATGCTGGAAAACCGAATTGTAAAAATGTATCGCTTCTTCAGCCTTTCCATTTTGTTCTTTTACAAACATCAGGAAAGGAGTTACTTTTTGTGAGGTATGCGTGAGGTTCAGTTGCCAGGATAAGCCAAATTTGTCCTGTACCCATCCAAACTTTTCGCTAAACGGATATTTAGAAAGTTCCATTAAAATCTTTCCTTCCTGGCTCAACTTCTTCCACAATTCATCTATCTCCTGCTCAGTTTCGCAATTGACAAAAAGCGAGACCGCCGGCGTGAAACTGAACATGGGGCCGCCATTTAAAGCGTAGAAGCCCTGACCTGCCAATTGGAAAGTTGCCGTAAAAAGTTTCCCCTTTTCACCGGGTAGTACTTCACCTGAGCGGTTCATGCCGGTGACCTTTGCATCTTTGAAAATGGACGTGTAAAAATTTACGGCATCTTCGGCATTGTCATTGAACCACAAAAAGGGGATGATCTTTTGCATTTTTTCGTTTTTTATCAGATGGTGAAAATGGGGCAATACAGCATTCCTGCCTTAATCCAGTATGCAACATTCGTATCCTTCGGCATTTAATACCTCTATTATCTTTTTGGGGCAGGCAAATTCACCTTCTACCCTCAACACTTTGTCGCAATCTTCTATATCGAAGTTGATCCTGCTTTTGGGGTAATGTACAAGAAGTATTTTGATCAACTTTTGGGATTGATCAACAGCCATCACATTGGTTTTGAATACTTCTACCATTACAGTTAATTGGGATGCCGGACAACTACACCCGGCACCAACAATTTTATTTTTTCACGTTTTCGCAATCAAATATCCATTGCTTGCCATACTTGTCTGTAAGGCCGCCAAACAATGCCCCCCAGAAGGTAATGTTCAATGGATCTGATACATGGCCGCCTACAGATACTTTTTCAAAGTAGCCCCTTGTTTCTTCCTCTGTGTTGCACACCACACAAAGGCTCATATCATTGCCATTGATCATTTTTCCCCGTATCATATCGGTTGCAAATATGGTGATATCGCCTTTTGTAAGGCTGCTGTGTATGATCTGGCCATTAAACTCTTCGGGCATCATACCCTTTGCTCCACTTTCGCCCACGGTTTGCAGTTCCAGTTCACCGCCAATACAATCTTTGTAGAAATTCATAGCCTCGCGGCATTTGCCACCAAAACCGAGATAAGTGATGATCTTTGACATTGTTTTGTTTTTTATTACACAAACATACTCCCATTTTTTAGATACAAAGGGTGGTAAAAACGGCAATTAACGGGGTATATTATGACAATTGTATTCTTTATTTTTAGGCTATGAAGCACATATCTATACTTGTACCCAAGGGCGCTATTTTGGGCAGCCTTGAAGGGTCGCGCCAATTACTGACCCAGGTAAATGATTTCTTTAAAATGAGGGGTGCCGAGCCTCTGTTTACCGTACAACTGGTAGGATTAACTGCTGAAACGCCTGTAAGTGGCGGCCTCTATACTATACATACAGACCGTTTACTGGCAGATGTAAAGAAGACAGACCTCATTATTATACCCGCGCTTGATGGAGACCTGACAAAATCTATAAAGGATAACAAGGCTTTTATACCATGGATAGTACAGCAATATGCACAAGGGGCAGAGGTGGCCAGCCTTTGCCTTGGGGCATTCCTGTTGGCGAAAACGGGGTTGCTGGATGGAAGGCATTGTGCCACACACTGGCTGGCGGCTAATGAGTTCAGGAAGATGTTCCCTGCTGTAAATTTAGTAACATCAAAGATCATTACTGATGAACAGGGTATATATACCAGCGGTGGCGCATTTTCTTACATGAACCTGATCTTGTACCTGGTGGAAAAATATGCAGGGTTGGATATAGCTATACTACTGGCCAAGGTGTTTGCTATAGAATTTGAACGCGAGAACCAATCGCCCTTCATCATCTTCCAGGGGCAGAAAGATCATGAGGACGAACCTGTAAAAAAAGCCCAGGAATACATTGAGAAAAACTACCAGGATAAAATAACAATAGAACGACTATCAGATATGCTGGCGCTAAGCCGCCGCAACTTTGAGCGCAGGTTTAAGAAAGCCACAGCCAATACCGTAATAGAATATATACAACGTGTGAAAATGGAGGTGGCCAAGAAAGACCTGGAAGGTGGAAAGAAGAACATTAATGAAGTGATGTATGAAGTAGGATACACTGATACAAAGGCTTTCAGGAGTACTTTTAAGAAGATAACGGGATTGCTGCCTATTGATTACAGGAACAAGTATAGCAAGATTGTGGCAGGGGTATAACAGATTTGAGTTAAAATGTATATGGAATGTAAATATTTTATACTTTTATGTAAATATTTTATTCACTACAACCTATCGTTATGAAACATTTTATTTTAGCAGCGCTTATCACGCTAATGCTACCCCTATCCGTTAAAGGACAGATCTATTATTATGATACTGTAACTTACAGATTTACTGCTGATACATTACCCAAAAACATAGTTCTTGATACAACTACACCACAGCTCTGGCAACTAGGCAGCACATTAAAGGCAGGATTCTCAAATGGTGTGTTACCTTCTTTGGGCCTTATGACGGATACGACAAAAGTCTATCCTTCTAATGCCAATTCGAGTTTTATGATAACCGGATTTGATGTAAACCCAATTGTAGATATCTGGCATGAATACCAGACAGATAGCGGACATGCAGGTGGCATTATTGAGTTCTCTGTAGATACCGGGCATACCTGGCATAACATAAGCTATTGTGGCGTTATTTATGGTGCGGGTGCCTATGATGATACCCTGCTGACGGGTGAACATGCATTTACAGGTAATAGTAATGGCCAACAGGATATTCAGATTCAATTCATTACTTGTATGGCTGAAAAGACAACCTCAATTTGTAATTTGCTTTTTAATCAACCGGGCAACTATGTTAATTTCATGCTGAGGTTCAGGTTTGTTAGCGACTCATTAGTTGACTCATTATCAGGATGGAAGATAGATTCAATACGAGTGATAGGGACTGGTTGTTACGGAGCGGTAGCTACAGTTGAGCCGAAAATTTTAAAGGTAGTTCCTAACCCGGCATATGATGGGGTATTCTATTTTCCTGAGCTGATGAACGCTGAACAGTGCACTATAAACATATACGATAGCAGGGGAGTGAATGTACTCAAGACTCCGTATAAGCGTGAACTAGACCTGGATAAGCTGCCTGCAGGTTTGTATTTTTATAAGGTAACCGGAAGCGATGTGCCTTATAGCGGGAAGCTGGTGTATGAGTAATACCAATTCAACATCAAAATTAGTCATGGCTAAAGCCGGATATATATATATGACCTTCCCCAGCTTAAAAGCTGGGGTTTAAGTATCTGAAAAAACGTGCTGAACTTTGATGTTGAATTGGTGTGAGATATGCTTTTTAATGCAAAAATCCCGACCACCGGCCGTGATAAATAAATCAAATTTTACAAGGAACGACTACCAAACATTTGCCCTTGTATCGGCGGGGCGGTAGAGTTTGTCGCCGGGTTGTATGTTAAATGCTTTGTACCATGCATCTATGTTGCTGATGGGTACATTGCATCGCAGTTCTTCTGGAGAGTGAGGATCGAGCATGAGGCGTTGGGCTATAGATTCGGGCCTGTTGTTGGCGCGCCAAACCTGTGCCCAACTGAGGAAGAACCGCTGATCTGGGGTGAAGCCATCGATCTTGTCGTTGCTCTGGCCTTCTTTGGTTTTCTTAAATGCTTCATAAGCGATGTTTAAGCCGCCCAGATCGGCGAGGTTTTCACCTTCTGTTAGTTCGCCATTTACGTGCATGGTATCGAGCACCACAGATTTGTTGAACTGATCTACAACTCTGCCAGCTCTTGCTACAAAGTGTGCTGAGTCGGTAGAGTTCCACCAGTTGGTAAGGTTACCTACATCGTTGTATAAGCGACCCTGATCGTCAAAGCCGTGTGTCATTTCGTGGCCTATAACTGCGCCAATGCCGCCATAGTTTACTGCATCATCGGCACCGAAATCGAAGAACGGGTATTGGAGTATGCCGGCAGGGAAAACGATCTCGTTAAAGCCAGGATTGTAATATGCATTTACTGTTGGTGGTGTCATGCCCCATTCGGCCCTATCTACAGGGCGACCCAGTTTGTGCAGGTTATAATTATATTCGAATACAGAAGTAGCCATGATGTTCTTTACGTAGTTATCGCCTACAATGTCAAGCTTGCTGTAATCTTTCCACTTGTCGGGATAGCCTATTTTCTTTACAAATGCATTCAGCTTAGTGAGGGCTTTTGCCTTGGTATCGGCGCTCATCCACTCACTGCGTTGTATGCGGTCGGCATAGGTTTTCTGTAGGTTGTTTACCAGGTTCAGCATTCTAGTTTTGGCTTCAGGCTTGAAGTATTTATCTACATACATCTGGCCCAGTAATTCGCCAATAGAACCATCGACCATCGATAATACTCTTTTCCAGCGTGGTTTTTGTTCCTGCTGGCCACTAAGTGTACGGCCATAAAAATCGAAGTGCAGTGCATTAAACTTGCTGCTGAGGAAAGCTGAAGTATTGTTTACCAGGTGGAACTTTAAATACTCCTTCCAAACGCTAACGGGTGTTTCTTTTATTTGCGCAGCCATGCTGGTAAAAAAGTCGGGCATGCCCACTAGCACTGAATCCTGTCCCGTTACCCTGAGGTCGGTAAGGAGTACGTGCCAATCCATACCTGGTGTTTTTTTACTGATACCTGCAATACTGAATTTATTGTAGGTTTTGTATGGATCGCGCATGTCGAGGCGAGTCATAGATGCGTTGGCGAGTGAAGTTTCCAGCTTGTAGATATCAGCACCGTTCTTAGTGGCCTCAGCTTCTGTTTCGCCTGCCAATACCAGCATGTTGGGCACATACTTTTGATATGCGTTCCTGATCCTGGTGGTGTTGGGATCTGTGTTGAAATAGTAATCGCGATCGGGAAGACCCAAACCGGCTTGTGAGAACTGGCAGATCTCTTTGGTAACATCTTTATCATCGGGACCAACACTGAAACCATATAAAGGATTGATCCCTTCGGTTTGCTCGAGGGCGATCTCTTTCAGGAGTTCATCGGTGGTTTTTATCTTTTCTATGCGAGCCAGAGAACCAGCCAGTGGTTTAATACCAGCTTTTTCGATGGCTACGGTATCCATACCGCTGCGGTAAAAATCGCCTACTTTTTGTATGGTGGAACCCTTTGCTACATTGTGCAGGCGCATTGCAGAATCGAGCAGGGTATGCAGCGCCTTGTAATTAAATTCCTGTACCTCATTAAAGCTTCCCCATTCGGTTTCGGTTGCTGGAATAGGATTGTTCTTTAACCATGTACCGTTTGCATACATATAAAAGTTGTCGCCGGGGCGTACATTGTTATCTATATTGGCTGGGTCGAGTAATTTACGACCATTGTCTGCTTTGTCAAACGAAGCGAGGGTTAAGAATGCTGCGGACGCCAGTGCGATCTTTTTGAAGTTCATAGCTTTTAGTTGAAAAGTATATACCTGGGTATTTCGAAAAAAGCCCCCGATCATATTCCGGGGGCTCTATATCTATCTACTGTTTTATTTGCTTGTGATTACCAAACTTTAGCACGTTCGTCAGCAGGGCGATACATTTTATCGGTGGGCTGTATGTTGAATGCTTTGTACCATGCTTCCATGTTGCTGATAGGCACATTGCAGCGCAGTTCGCTTGGAGAGTGTGGATCCGTCATGATGCGGGAAGCCATTTCCTGATCACGAGTGTTGGCACGCCAAACCTGGGCCCAGCTCAGGAAGAAGCGCTGATCTGGAGTGAAGCCATCGATCTTTTCATCGCTATGACCTTCTTTGGTTTTCTTATAAGCCTGGTAGGCTATAGATAAACCGCCAAGGTCGGCCAGGTTTTCACCTTCTGTAAGTTTACCATTCACATGTACGGTATCCAGTACAACTGAGTTGTTGAATTGTTTTACAACAACGCCAGCTCTTTCTTCAAATTTTGCAGAATCGGCAGGTGTCCACCAGTTGGTGAGATTACCGCTCGCATCGTACAGGCGGCCTTCATCATCAAAGCCGTGTGTCATTTCATGACCTATTACAGCACCAATACCGCCATAGTTCACAGCGTCGTCGGCCTTGAAATTGAAGAAAGGAAATTGCAAGATGCCTGCAGGGAAAACGATCTCGTTAAAGCCTGGGTTGTAATATGCATTTACTGTAGGAGGTGTCATGCCCCAAACTGTACGATCGACAGGGTGACCCAATTTGCTCATATCATAATCATATTCAAACTTAGCAGAAGCCATAATGTTTGTAACATAAACATTGCCAATGGTCAGCTTACTGTAGTCTTTCCATTTGTCGGTATAGCCGATCTTTTTTACAAAGGTGCTCAGCTTTACCAATGCTATCTTCTTAGTTTCATCGCTCATCCACTCCAGGTTCTTAATGCGATCTGCATAAGTTTCCTGCAGGTTGTTCACTAGTTCCTGCATGCGTTTCTTAGCTTCAGGTGTAAAGTATTTCTCTACATACATCTGTCCCAGCAATTCGCCAACAGAACCGTCAACAACAGACAATACCCTTTTCCAGCGTGGTTTCTGTTCTTTCTGTCCACGCATTTTTGTGCTGTAAAAATCGAAACGTGCCTGATCGAACTTGCTGGAAAGGAATGGCGCCATGCCATTTACCAGGTGGAACTTCAGGTATTTTTTCCAGGTATTCATTGGAGTAGCAGTAAGCTCAACAGCAACTGCTTTAAAGAACACAGGCATGCCAATAAGCATTGTATCCTCATTCTTAATTTCGAGTGATGCGAATACTTTTTTCCAATCTAAACCAGGTGTAACCTCGTTTACATTTTGCAGACTGTATTTGTTGTAGGTTTTGTAAGGATCGCGGCGTTCAACACGCGTCATAGAGGCTGTAGCCAATTTCACTTCGAGATCGTACACATCCTTACCATCCTTTTGTGCTTCAGCTTCGGGTTCGCCCATCAGCATAAACATTTGGGGAATGTACTCCTTATATGCATCGCGAATCTTTGTGGTGCGTGCATCGGTGTTGAAGTAGTAATCGCGATCTGGCAAGCCGATACCGGCCTGACCAAACTGAACGATCTCCCTTGACACATTTTTATCATCGGGCGATACACCAAAACCATATAGTGTACCTATACCTTCTGTATGTTCCTTGCCTATTTCGGCAATGAGTTCATTTGTATTCTTAATGTTGTCTATACGGCGGAAAACTCCATTTAGTGGGGTAATGCCTGCTTTTTCTATAGCAGCACTATCCATACCGCTACGGTAGAAATCGCCTACTTTCTGGTCGCGGCTGCCTTTGGGTGCGCTTGTGTTCTTTGCAGCATCGTCTAGCAACTGGTGCAGGGCCTTGTAGTTATTTTCCTGCAGCTCGTTGAAGCTTCCCCAACGGGTTTCTGTTGCCGGTATAGGGTTGTTCTTTAACCAGTTACCATTGGCATATTTGAAGAAGTTATCGCCAGGACGTACTGAATGATCGATGTTTGAAGGATCCAATACGGGATAATCCTGCGCTGAAGTTTTAAAGGAAACCATTGCCAGCAGCGCTGCGCTTGCCAGTGTTATTTTTCTTAAATTCATATATGAATCGTTCAATTAAGAGCGCAAAGGTACAATTATTGTTTTTGGAGACAAGTATATTAACAACACTACATAGCGTGAAAAAATAGGGGGATATTTTGAGGTAGATATGGGTTATAAAGAACATATTGTTACGTAACCGTTATAGAATCAACGAGCGTGCCTTTTGACCTCTACAATATCCATGAAGTAGAACATTTTGCCTGTTTTTAGCTCTTTGCATTTGCTGCGGGTGCGCATGTGTTCTATTTTCTGGTAAACCTGGCCGCTTTCGGTTTCGAATTTCTCGTTCAGCTCCAGGTCGTCAACCAGCAGGTAACCTTCTTTGTGTTCATCATAACGATAGAGGGCCTTGAATAGGCGAGGATCGGAACATGTGCTTGCGGCAGGATTGTGAACATAGGCAAGTAAGGCCTTTTCTACACTAGCGGGAAAAATAGACTTACCCAGGAATGGAATAAGTATATGCCTGAATTGGGTTTTCCATTCTCTGCCATGAGGGCTAACACCATTCTTAAAGTGCAGGTACGTGGTCATGTGTGCCAACTCATGCAATAGTGTAATGAGGAAACTATATGGATTGAGGTTAGCGTTTATGCTGATGCGATGGTAGGGTTTATCGTGGGCGGGGGAGCGGTAGTCGCCCAGTACACTTTTGCGCTCGTGTGTGATGGTAAGATGTATGACATGCGACGAGAAGTAAGGCTCTACCTGCTCAAAAGTGCCGGGGGGTAAAAACTGTTGTAGAAAACTAAAACTGGTTTCCTGCTTGCCCATACTATCTACTTTCCCTAGCCAGTTTTGATAATGAAATGGTCTCTGCTGCCGTGTACACAATATATATGCCAAGCAGTATGAAGACAGATGGTTTATGAATGTTGGGGCGATTTATAAGTACATATGCCAGTATTGAAAACATGCAAACCATAAGCTTAAGCAGGGATGCCCCATAAACCCCTCGTACAAAAGCCTGCGGCCGCTCGTGCACTGTTTTTTTTACTATAAGGTAGCTGGTTGCAGTAAGGATAGCCATTATAGCATTGCCAATCATGAGAACACCAATCTGATAGTCTGGAGCTGCATTGTGTATGGCATAGAATATGGCACCCAGGATAATAAATATAAGTGTATCGATAAAGATGAAATACTTGTTCATGTTTTTACTTGGATCGGGGTTTATTAAATTCATTAATGATCTGCCACAACGATACGCATAACGCTATTAATGGTAATGCGATGATAAATACATGGAAATTAGGGCCAATCCATTTATCTATTTTCCAACCTATACCAACGGCGGCCAGTAACATTACCAGCCATTGCGTGGCCAGGCCGGCGTAGCGCATCATATTGGTGTTTTTGTTATCGTCAGTCATTACTGGTTTGATGTTTCCTGGCTTTTTTAGTTTCGGCCGGGTGTGGTTTATTATATAAGTCTTTTTGCGCAGGAATGAAATTCATAGCTTCTGTTTTCACGCGGTTCAGATCCAGTTTGGTGGTGTCGGGTTTGCCATTGTAATCGCCGTTAATGAGCTTGCGTAAATTTAGCTCGTAGCTTTGCTGTGCAGCAACCAGATCGCCTAACGAATCAACATTCCTTTTTAGCTTTACAACCTGAAGGTGAGTATCCCTGTTGCCGTAGCCAGGGATATAATATTTAAGAGGTGTAAGCAGCAATACACAAGTAGTAAGTGTAACAACTATAACAAACAGTGTACTAAAGAGCACGTATAATTTCTTCATGGTAAGACGAAATGATATGACCTCCTGCAAGGTGTCATCATTGATGAACACAATACGGTAATGGTTGTTCAAGACGTCTGTACGCTGTTGTTTGTTCTTGCTCATTTTCTGACAGTGCAATTTACAGAAGAGAAAGCATATGATGTGCTATAAATACATGTGTATATCTTATTGGTGTTTTTCGGCCCGGCGGATACATAATTGCCATTCAATTATCATTATTTGACTATTTTTGGCCGCTTGCGCCGAAAAATTAAGAAAATTGGTGAATTAGTATAATATTTTTTAAGTTATTCAGTTATAATAGCTGGTGCAAAAGAGATTTGAAAATTTGCGTTTTAGATTAGGAATAGTTGTATTTTTTTCTTTTTTGATATTAGTGACCCTGCCTACCTTGTTTGCCCAAAAGGCGAATGGCAGAGGGGGGGATACTCATGCCGCCGACTCAGCGAAAGAAGCACGCAAAGCAGCACTGGACAGTATAAAAGAGGCGCGTACCCACCAGCTTGACAGCGTGAAGGTGGCCCGCAAACGAATAGTAGATAGTGTAAAGGTTGCGAGGAAAATACATACCGACAGTTTAAATACAGTGCATAAGTATCGTGATAGTAAGCACTATAAAGATAGTGTGACGCACGCACGTACTACCAAGATGGATGTTGTGAAAAAGCAACGAAAGGATAATCTTGATGTACTTAAGACCGCACGCAAAAAAACTACCGATAGTACAATAGCCGCACGTAAATTTATAATTGATAAAGCGAAGGCCATACAAAAAAGGCGTTCTGACAGCCTGGCTGTAATACGAAAATACAAATCAAGCAAAAGGTTCAGGGATAGTGTGTCTGTAGTTCAGCATGACAGGCTGGATAGTTTACGAGATGCCAGGACCGCCTTTAATGATAGCATGACGAAAGTACGCAAGCGTATGCGTGATGCGGAGAAAGCTGTGAGGCAGCACATAATGGACAGTACTGCGCAAGTGCGATCGAAGAGAACAGATAGCATGAATGTAGTGCGCAAGAAGCGGGCAGATGCGCTGGCCAAACAAAAAGCAGACCGTGAGAAACTGGCAAAGTCGAGAGCTAACCTGCAGGAGAAAAAGATGCAGCTGGCGCTGGACCTAAAAATGAAACAGAAACACGAAAAGTGGAGTAACCAGCAAATGCTGAAAAAGAAATGGACCCCTGTACGAAAGGGGATACAGAATACCTTTACGAGGTATAATTATTTTTATAATGCCGATAAAAAGATGGACGAGGCGCTGCTGAACATGCAGCGAACGCGGCGAGAGAACTATGACACCCTAATAGGGTTATATTCTTTTGACCCCAACCGGGATTCGTCTCTGCTATCTGCGGATATGGACAGTATTATCCGCAAAGCATCGGTTGGGATACAGATACATGACCCCCGCACTAAGTGGGGCGATGACCTGTACCTGCTGTTGGGTGAGGCTAACTATTATAAAGGCCGGTATGCTGTTGCCGGTACTTCTTTCCGCTACATCATTAGCATGGATGAGGAAAAGAAGAAGAAAAAAGCACAAAGCAGCGGATCGAGCCAGAAGAAAAATACAGAGCCATCTATTGTTGAAGATGATAAAAAAACAATGCTGGACTTCCTTAAGCACAGAACAGTACATAATGAAGCTATTTTATGGTTAGCACGCACCTTTACCGAATCGCATAATATTGAAAATGCGGAATCAGTATTGTCGCTACTGGATGCTGATCCTAAACTACCAGAAAGTCTTAAAGGCCGCATAGCTATGGAAAAAGCATTTGTGGCCCTAAACGACAATAACTTTAAGGAAGCTGCAACCCAGCTTGCTATAGCTGCAAAAGATAACAACCTTACAGATAATCAACGACAACGTGCGGCATACCTGAACGGGCAATTATTGCAACGTAATGGAGAATATACGGCGGCTACAAGCAGTTTTAAACAAGTGATAGACCTGAGCCCCAAAATAGAACTGGACTTTTATGCCCGTAAGTATATGGCGTATAACACGATGTATGCTGGCGGCGATGTGGACGGTATGATATCTTCCCTGAAAAAAGTATTGAACGACGGGAAATACATACCCTATTACGACCAGGTTTATTATTTACTCGGGCAACTTGCCGTATCGGCCAACAAACCAGACGATGCTATAGTTTACCTGAACAAGAGTATCAAAACACCAAAATCGACTAAAAAGCAAAAAGCGATATCGTTCGCAACGCTGGGTAACGTTTACTATTCATCGAGCCGTTATGTTGAAGCCAAAAGGGCATATGACAGTGCTGCTGCACTTGCCTCTTACGCACCTGCAGATACCCTGATGATAACGGCATTGCGCAGAAGCAGGGTACTGGGCGAAGTTACCAGGCCGATGGCTGTGATACATGCAGAAGACAGCCTGCTGGAGCTTGCAAGTATGGGAGATAAAGAACAACGTGTTGCGATACGCAGATATATAAGAAGTTTGCAGCAGCGCCGTGATGATAGCGCTTACAATGCAGAGAACGGAGGATTGTTAGCAGCCTCTGCACAACAAGGGCAGCAGGGTGGGGGCACAGATGTGGCCAGCTGGTATTTTGCTAACCCTACATTAATGCAGCAAGGGTATAATGAGTTTAAACGAAAGTGGGGAAACAGGACTCTTGCAGACAACTGGGGCCGTCAATCGGCTATGTCAGCAACAGCCGGCAATAATAATAACGCGGCGGCAACAGATAGCGCTGCCAACAACGGGCAGCTGGACGAAAATGGATTGCCAACTGTAGAAAGCCTGCTGGCTTTTATACCTAATACGGATGACGCGAGAGCGAAGGCCCGGAACAGGATACAACTTGCTTATCTAGACCTTGGTAAAGCCTATGTAAAGGAACTGGAAGATTACAACCAGGCATTGAAAACGCTGGATACACTAGACAGCCGTTTTCCGGAACATAAATACAAGCCAGATGTACTGTACCTGCGCTACCTGGTGGCGTTGCGGCAGGGCAGGCTGGACGACGCACAAATATATAGCGCCCAATTGCTAAAACAATATCCTGAGTCACCACTGGCAGTGCTTGTGCGCCCTGCGAAGGAAGATGCAGCGAAGGCTGATGCTGCGGCATCAGCAGGTATGGCAAATTATTATGATGAAACTTACAGCCTCTTAATACAGCATCAATATGTTGATGTGCTGTCGCGCACCCATACCGCATTGAAACAGTTTAAAGACTCTACATATACCAATCGCTTCCGCATTATGCAGGCCATAGCGCTGGTGGGACAAGGTGAGTATAAACAGGCAGATACATTGCTTACCGAGTATATGCATGTACACCCTTCTGACTCACTGAGAGACTGGGCTGAAAGTGTTGTAAAATACATGAGCAAAAATCCTAAAGGCCCTGCACAATCAGAAGGAAGCAGCCAGGAGCATTACCGCCAATGGCCATACTACGATTATACGCATAACTACAGTATAGCTGAAGATGGTAGTTTAGTGAGTGGTGGCCATGGAGATACTGTTTACAGTTCGGCAAACCCATATGGCAAACCTGCGGCAGCCAGCGCTGCCGGTAAGACGTTCAATACTTTGCCTGGCCTTATAACCTTTACTTACGCGCCACAGGCACAGCATTATGTGGTCATCAAATTCCCGGAAATAGATCTGCGATCTACAGCCCTCAGGAACTCCATCCTGGAAATGAATACTACACATTTTACAGACTCCAGCCTGTCTGTACTTATTGATATATTGAGTTTAGAGCAGAGCACATTGGTGGTGAAAAAATTTGCCAACGCAAGTGCAGCACAAACCTATATGGAAGTACTGAGGGACAGTGACATCTTCAACAAATATAAAGCCGGGGAGATCAGTATGTTTATTATTTCGGCAGACAACTATAGGATATTGCTGAATGATGCAGATATTAATCCTTACCTGTCGTTCTATACCTTGAATTACCCGGGAGGCAGGTAGGTGGGTTTTGTCTGTCGCATAATTGTGTATAGTTCTCGGTATCTGTATATAAGCACTTAACTTTGTGGTATTACATTATAACTAAAGCTAATTGCAGCATAGGGTGATATTGGCACCCTTTATGCGATAATTTTCGTAAATTAGATAAGAGACTTTGTAAATCAGACAGGGGATAGAACCATAATGCAAACTATAGCAACATCGATATATAATAAAAACGAAGAAGAGGAAAAGAAGATCATCCTTAGGGAGTACCGTGCGATATTAAGGGCATTAAAGATCCGGATAAAGAAAGGGGATAAGGCATTGCTGAGGCGCGCGTTTGAGCTAGCCGCGGATGCGCATAAGGACATGCGCCGTAAGTCTGGCGAGCCATACATATTGCACCCACTGGCCGTGGCCCGTATAGTTGTGGAAGAGATAGGCCTGGGGGTGACGTCTGTGATCTGTGCGCTGCTGCATGATGTGGTAGAAGATACTGAACTGACGCTGGAGGACATGGAACGGGAATTTGGCGCCAATTTTGCTAAAATAATTGATGGCCTGACCAAGATATCTACGGTTGTAGATCTTAAAGCAAATACTACCGAACAGGCTGAGAACTTCAGGAAAATACTGCTTACGCTGGCCGATGATCCACGGGTGATACTTATAAAACTGGCAGACCGTCTGCATAATATGCGCACGCTGGCCAGCATGGCGCATGAAAAGCAACTGAAAATAGCATCTGAAACGACCTATATATATGCCCCACTGGCCCACCGCCTGGGGTTGTATGAAATAAAATCTGAGTTGGAAGATCTTGCATTGAAATATACCCAGCCAGAGGTGTTTAACGAAATAGCCAACGGACTGAAGGAAACGAAGCGTGAGAGAACACGTTATATTAATGAGTTTATAAAGCCAGTAAAGGAAGAACTGGCGAAGAACAATTTTGACTTTGATTTTGATATATTTGGCCGGCCTAAGGCAATACACTCTATTTATCATAAAATGCGCACAAAGGGTGTGACATTTGAAGAAGTTTATGACCTGTTTGCCATACGAATCATTATTGATTGTCCGCCGGACCAGGAGAAAGAACTCTGCTGGAAGGTATATTCCATTATCACCAATATTTACCGCCCCAGTACAGAACGCCTGCGCGACTGGATAAGTGTACCTAAGGGTAATGGGTATGAGGCGCTGCACACCACAGTAATGGGGCCTGAAGGCCGCTGGGTGGAGGTGCAGATACGCACATTGCGAATGAATGAAATAGCTGAAAAGGGCCTTGCGGCGCACTGGAAATATAAGGAAGGTGCAAGCTCAGCACACGAAAGCAAGCTGGATAGTTGGTTGATCCATCTTAGAGAAATATTAAATAACCCAGAAACAGATACGCTGGACTTCCTACAAGATTTTAAGCTGGATCTGTTTACAGAAGAGATATACATATACACACCTAAGGGTGATATGCGGGTGCTACCTAAGGGCGCCACCACACTGGACTTTGCCTTTGACATACACTCTGAACTGGGTGCGCGCTGCATAGGCGCTAAGGTGAACCACAAGCTGGTACCACTTAGCTACCAGCTTAAAAGCGGGGACCAGGTTGAGGTAATCACCTCATCGAAACAAAAGCCATCTGAAGACTGGCTGGCATTTGTAACAACAGCTAAGGCGAAAGGCAGGATAAAATATTACCTGAAAGAAGAAAAACGCAGGATAGCTGAAGATGGCAAGGGTGTGCTTATGCGTAAATTGGAACACCTTGGTGTGCCACTTAGCCCTGGAAATTTAAATGAGCTTTGTGTACACTTCAAAAAACAATCACCACTTGACCTGTTTTATGGTATTGCTGTAGGTAATATTGATATTAAGGATCTAAAAGACTTTACTATACATGGTGATAAACTGGAGTCGCCATCGAAGGAACTAAAACTGGATACTAAGAACCTTGTATCGCAGGATGAAATTGCGAAAAATAAACCTGTTAAGGGCGGAGAACTCATCATATTTGGCGAAAGCTCTGACAAAATACTTTATAAGCTGGCCCAATGCTGCCAACCCATACCAGGCGATGATGTGTTTGGATTCATAACATCGGGCGAGGGCCTGAAGATACATCGTACTGACTGTCCGAATGCACCGCAATTGTTGGCAAACTATGGCCATAGGGTAGTGAAGACGAAGTGGGCGAAGAACAAAGAAGTATCGTTCTTAAGCGGGGTGCGTATAACCGGGCTTGACGATGTGGGCGTAATACAGAAGATCACCAATGTAATATCGGGAGAGTTGAAAATGAATATGCGCTCTATAAGTATAGATACAAAGGATGGTATTTTTGAAGGTACTATAATGGTATATGTACATGACAGGGAAGAACTGGAAAATTTCTCGTCCCGCATAGGTTCTCTGCCAGGTATCAATAAGGTGGAAAGACTGGAAATGTCTGAATAAATATTGACCAGATAAAAGTTTACAATAACAATGCAGCATAGCGCAGATCTTTACACAGGTTACCTTGATATAGTACAAAAAGCGGCAGATATACAGTATGCATCGGCAGTGCTGGAATGGGACCAGGAGGTGTATATGCCGGCAAAAGGTTTTACACAACGTGGCAGGCAACTGGCTACACTTGCAGCACAGGCACATGAGCTGCTTACCGGCGATAAATATGGAGCATTGCTCCAGGAATTAGTGCAGCGAGGTGACCTGACACCACAGCAACGCACTAATGTGAAACTGAGCTACGAAGACTACGAAAAGAACAGAAAACTCCCATCCTCTTTTATAGAAGATATTACACGGCAGAGTAGCCAGAGTTTTAATACCTGGATAACAGCTCGCAACGAAAATGATTACCGGAGCTATGCACCGGAATTAAAGAAGATGATAGCGCTGAAAAAGCAGCAGGCAGAATACTATGGGTATGAACACCATCCTTATAATGCATTACTGAATGATTATGAGAAAGGCGCTACGGTAGGATTGCTTGATCCAGTATTTGCTATGGTGAGGGAGAACCTGCCACCTATACTGCAGAAAATAAGCGAAGCTAAACAGGTGGATAATAGCTTCTTTCATCGTGAGTTTGCAAAAGATAAACAGTGGAATTTCTCGATAGATGTGTTGAAGAAGATGGGGTATGACTTTGATGCCGGACGACAGGACTATGCTGAGCATCCATTTACCACTTCATTTTCATCAAAAGACGTGCGTATCACTACTCGCGTGGATGAGCATAATTTTGCATCGTTGCTTTGGAGCAGCATCCATGAAGGGGGACATGCACTTTATGAGCAGGGCCTGCCGGAAAGTGAATATGGTTTGCCATTGGGCAGCGCAGCATCATTAGCTATACATGAATCACAGTCACGGTTATGGGAGAATTGTGTGGGACGTGGCACGCACTTCTGGAAATATTTTTACCCGGTACTGCAACGTTCTTTTACAGAGCAGCTTGCTGATGTAACCGAAAGCACTTTTTATAAAGGTATGAATCGTGTATCATCATCGCTGATACGTACCGAAGCTGATGAAGTGACCTACCATTTTCATGTGATGATACGTTATGAAATTGAAAAGGCATTGATAACCGGTGAGCTTGACCCTAATGACATAAGTGGTGCGTGGAACGACCTGTATGAACAATACCTTGGTGTACGCCCTACAGATGATAAGACAGGCGTTTTGCAGGATGTACACTGGTGCCATGGCAGTTTTGGATATTTCCCCACCTATTCACTAGGCAGCTTTTATGCAGCACAATTTATGGAAGAAGCTGAAAGGCAATTGCCAACATTGCATACAGATATGGAGCTCGGCGAATTTGGCAAACTATTGCATTGGCTCGGCGAAAATATACACCAGTATGGGCGTATGTACACATCTGAAGAGTTATGTATGAAGGTGACTGGAAAGGGACTTGATTTTACCTGTTTTATGCGCTACATAAGAAACAAGTATAATAATATCTACAACATAGTGTAACCCATTGACAAAGGCTTTTACATCATATATTGAGCCGCTTGAAACAGATGAACTTGAGTTCCTGCAAAACATGGAATCGAAGGATAGGAAAATGTATTATAAAGTGTATAATATTTTTATGATCATGTCTTTTGTGATACCCTTTGTAGGGTCGTGGTATAGGGCATTTGATGGTGCGCCAAATGCATTTTCAATTACTCACTTCTATGTTACTACAGCTATTTTGCTGGGTATATCAACCGCTGCTATTTACACATCGTATCGTTATTTTTTGAGGAAGGTACAGGCAGACATAAAATATAAAACCAAGACAATAGAGGTTTGCCGTATAGTAAGGAAACAGTACATGCCGCAAAACAATACTTATCACATCTATATAGATGCCCGCGATAAGCTAAGTATAGAAGTCTCGCAAGCGCATTTTTACGACATGAATATTGGAGATGAGATAAGCCTGGAGTTTACTACTCATTCACGATTGTACCTGGGGTATTTTTAGATTATTTACCAGGGCATATTACATCAGCATACCAGCTATAGTGGCGGAAAGATATGATGCCAGCGTACCGCATAGTAATGCACGCATGCCAAGCCTGGCAAGGTCTGTACGCCGTTCTGGCGCCAGTACCCCAATACCACCTATTTGCATACCAACACTACTGAAGTTAGCAAAACCGCAAATGGCAATTGTTACTATCATTAAACCCTTTTCGGTGAGTATAGGTACTGTTTTAGAAGTAAGGTTACTAAAAGCTACAAACTCATTTACTGTTAGTTTTTGCCCCAGTAGCGTAGCGGCATTGTTGATATCTGCGGTTGGTACACCCATTGCCCATGCAAAGGGAAAGAACAATTTGGCAAAAATGAGATCGAGAGTAAGGCCAGTGTATATGTGGCTCAATATCCAGTTGAGCATGGTTATAAGGGCGATGAAGCCAATAAGCATTGCTATGACATTCATTGCTATTTTAAAGCCATCTGTAGCGCCGTGGGTTATGGCATCTACAAGGTTGGTATATTCATTCTTTACCTCCAGTTTTACATTGTCCATAGTTGGGGAGGTCTCAGTTTCCGGGAACACGATCTTGGAGATAACGAGTGCCCCGGGAGCCGCCATGATGCTGGCTGCAATAAGATATTCGGGACGAGCGCCCATGTTGGCATAAATTATAAGTATTCCACCTGCTATACAGGCCAGGCTACCGCTCATGGATGCAAGCAGTTCGCTCATGGTCATAGTTGCAAGGTAGGGGCGGATCATGATCTGCGCTTCGATCTGCCCTACAAACGTGCTGGCTACATTGCTTAGTGCTTCAGCGCCGCTTACCTTCATTATAACATTCATAGCCTTTGCTGCAATGGCAACTATGCGCTGCATAATACCGAAATAATAAAAGATGGCTACCAATATGCAAACCAGTATGATGGTTGCTGTAATGTTGAACGCAAATACAAAAGTGCCTTGCGCATTGTAGTTAACTATGTTGCCATCTTTATTTACTGCGCCAATACCCCCATATACAAAGGCTGCACCTGTTTTTGCAAACCCTTCGAGCCGCTGCATGCCCCGACCCATGTACTGGAAGAAGTGAGTAACCGGAGGTACCTTCAGTAACAAAACAGCAATTGCAATCTGCAATGTGAGCCCACTTAGTACAAGGCGCAGGTTAATCCGTTTTCTATTGTTGGAGCAAAGAAAAGCCACACCCAATATCAATACTATACCAATAAGCCCGGTGAAGCGATCCATTTATGATATGTTTGTTGTTAAGGTACTCTTTTCTGTTTTATTTTAAATGGGTCAACCATAAGAGCGGATGAGCAGGCCTAAGAATGTGTTGATCGGTGAAGAGATCTGGTGATTTTGTATGGTATGTTATAGTTGTAATGTTTGTTATGTTTTAACACTTTTGTAATATAGTAAGGCAATATTTTTGCTATATATAAACCAGACTATTAAAACTGAACATGTTATGAAAATGAAACTAATTCCTGTCATTTTAACAGCGGTACTTACTTCTTTATTGACACTTTTTGTAGCGTCGCGTTATTCACATCAATTTTCAATGTTTGCGGGTAATAACCCAAACACCCTGCCGGTACGTTTTACCAGCTTTACAGGTAATGCTGCTAATACAGGTGGTGGCGGCCCGGTGAATTTTGAGAATGCAGCTGAGGCATCTGTAAAGGCTGTTGTACATATTAAAACGACAACAAAGGCCCGTACGGTAGTAGCCCAGGCGCAAGATCCTTTTGGGGGTATTTTTGGAGATATTTTTGGTAAGCAGCAATATTATATTCCCTCACAATCCGGGTCTGGATCGGGTGTTGTTATATCGAACGACGGATATATAGTTACCAATAACCACGTGGTTGCCGATGCAAATGAAGTGACTGTAACCTTTAACGACCGGTACACAACACAAGCCAAGGTGGTGGCAACAGACCCATCTACAGATATAGCTGTACTGAAGGTGAATGAAAAGAACCTGCCCTTTATGGATTTCGGTAACTCTGATGATGTGAAGCTTGGACAGTGGGTGCTGGCAGTGGGTTATCCACTATCCCTGGATGCAACTGTGACAGCAGGAATTGTGAGTGCCAAGGGAAGAAATATTGGCATAAACAGGCAAACATCTGCCATAGAGGCGTATATACAAACAGATGCTGCAGTGAACCCTGGTAACAGTGGCGGTGCGCTGGTAAACACTGCGGGTCAGCTTATAGGTATTAATTCCGCAATAGCTTCGCCAACGGGTTCTTATGCGGGATATTCTTATGCAGTGCCTTCAAATATTGTGAAGAAAGCAGTGAGCGACCTTATGAAATACGGTTCTGTACAACGTGCTTATATGGGTGTAGAGTTTATGGATAGTAAGAAGCTGAGTAATGAGCAATTGAGTTCGCTTGGTATTGATAAAACAGATGGTGTATATGTTGCAGCTACGGTACCTAATATGGGCGCTGCAAAAGCCGGGTTGCAGAAGGGTGATTTTATAACCCAGATCAATGGAAACAATGTAGTTACAGAACCACAATTGCTGGAACAAATAGCCCGTTACCAGCCCGGAGACAATATTAGTGTTACCTACCTGCGTAGTGGAAGTGTGCATACCACAACCGTGGAGTTGAAAAACATAGATGGCACTACAGGTATTGTGAAGCAACATGACGTTACCAGATTGCTTGGTGCAAGTTTTAAGGCATTGAGTGCCACTGAACTTAGCAGATACGGAGTAAACGGTGGCCTGCAGGTAACTGAAATAGGGAAAGGTGCACTTGCCACCCAAACCAGTATGAAAAAAGGCTTTGTTATAACGAGCATTAATGATGCTGAAGTAGGCAGTGTAGAAGATATGCAAAATGCATTGTCTGCAAGCACTGATAAAATACAGATAGCCGGTTTCTATCCCGGAGGGCAGGGAATGTATTATTACGGTGTGAATGCCTCTGCAGCTGCCAATACAGAACAGTAGATTGTTCTGCATAACTTTTGATAAGACAAAAGATATTGGATGTTGGGTTTAATAACCTGACATCCATTTTTTATTTTGCACATGTTGGTAATTTAGAGTCTGTTTCTTGTGTTTTTACTTTAATGTTCATGTAAAAGGAAATATATTTTAGCTTATTACGTTTGTGTTATTTGCAGATAATTACTCATTTTTTCATTGTAAAAATTGATATGTTAATAAGTATTTGCTGCTGAAACAGTAAACGGCATAATAATTGCCTGATAACAATATCTTAATGCTGTTGGGTTTTTTAAATTAACCGGTTAAAATTATTTACGATATGCTTTTAAATGATTTTTATACATATGTGGATGTGAGCCGGGATGAAAATAAGTTTTCGTGCAAGGTGGTTTTTAACGAGGCACATGATATTTTTAGAGAAAGTACGCAACCGGTAGTGCCTGGTGTGTGTATGATGGAAATGGTAAAGGAACTGCTGCAGCAAACCCTGGGAATGTCTTTATGGCTGCGTAATGCAGTGAATGTGAAATTTTTACAACTTATAACAGCTGATGTGCAACCGGTAATAGATATAAGCTGGGATATGAATGAAACCGGGCGTTACATGGTAGATGCATCATTTAAGAATGGAGATAATTTCTTTTTTGAGCTAGGTGGTAATTTTGAGTATGCTTATATATAGGAAGCTCTTATTTATCTGGTAGTCATAATATAAAATGAAAGACCGGGTTTGTGCCCGGGGTTAGAATTAAGCAGGGAACTGCCAGTGTCCATTCAGCTTTAATACTTTTTCTATAACATCTCTTACGCAACCGTTACCCCCGGCAGATGGAGATATATATTTAGCAAGCTTTTTTATTTCGGGTACAGCATCAGCCGGGCATACAGGCAGCCAATGATCTTTCATTAATGACAGGGCGGGCATATCTGCACCCGCATACAAGATATTCCTGTAGTCGGTACCTGATTGTATGCTTTGCAATATTTCCTGGGGATTGTTATTGTCTCTGTTTACAATGTGCACACCCTTGTCGTGCCATTCTGTTAGCCACTCGTCTTTGCCCGATGCAATGAACCATAGCTTATAACCTTTGGAAAGAGCAGTCTGTAATGCGAAAATATCTCTGCTATGCAAATAATGGAGCATTCCCCCTGTTTCGTTTAGAGATACTACATTATCTGCGAGCACACCTTCTATTTCAAAAATGAATGTGTTTATAGGTTTGAACAGTTCCAGCAAATTCATTGCTTTAGCTTTTATTGTCGCGCCATTCGTACACCCAATTGGTTTGTATCATCTCCAAATGACCTTCGTTACATTCTTCTTTTGTGCCGGCAAAGTTTGGTATTTCAAGTACCCAATTCATGAGGTCTGTAAAGCGTACACGGTATATTTTGCTATCACCGTAATCACTGCCAAAGCGTTCATATAGCTTGATAGCTATATCTTCATAATCATTCCATTTTATAGGCGGTTCGTACTGGGCCATATTTTATTTTTATGTTTAGGTACACAAAAGAGGTACCGTACTTTAGTAGATTAATTATTCTCCGTGAATTACTGACTGGTCTGGTATAGTGACCATAAGTTCGCCGCTGCCATCTTCAAGTACACATTGGCATCCCAGACGCGAATTGATGCGTGGGTTGCGCGCCCTGTCAATAAAATCTTCTTCCCTGTCGCTGATCTCGGGTACAAATTCATCACCTTTTTCCAGGTAAAGGTGGCAAGTGCTGCAGGCGCAGACCATACCGCAGTTGTGGTGAAGTTCTATATTATTATCAAGTGCAACTTCCAGGATACTTTGTCCTGATGCTACATTATCAATTATTATGGGTTCCAGTCCTTTTTGCTCAAACTTAAAATTTATCTTATACATTCTGAGGTATGCAACTTTTGCGCAAAGTTAAGGCTTCACTTCATTTTTTGTGTCATTATGTCTATACATGTTTTCTATGGAGGTAGTTATAGCACTGTAAACCCTTTGCCAATCTGTATTACTGTCTAATAATTTCATGTGGCGGGCTATGGTAATACTATCCCCACGCCGGGCTGGCCCTGTTTGTAATAGGAAAGGAGATGTCTTTTGCAATCTTTCGAATGTTTGGGCAATAATAGGATGAAGTATATTGAAATCAAGTTGCTGATCATTACAAGTTTGCTCACCAATGGCCATGAGATGATTGACAAAATTATTACAAATTACGGCAGACAGGTGCAACCATTTTCTTTGTTTGTCCTCAGCCTCAAATATTACATCTGTTATACCGTGTGCCAGGGAGAGTACATAGCGCTGTGCTTTAGGGGTTGATGCCTGCCACGCGCAAGGGATATTGCGGTGATTGGGTAGATTGTTTTTTAGTATTGAATACACCGGCCATAATACAGCATAGTCGATAGCGGAGTTGGCTAAAGTGTCCAGATCTACTGCCCCTGCGGTGTGGATAAGAACAGTTTTTTCAAAACGCAAGCTGGGGGTAATCGTTTCTATAGCATGGTCTGATATAGATAGCAGGCAGACATCTACCTCTCCATCGTGAATATTTGCAATATTAGTGTATGGTTTTGCCTGTATCCATTCTGCCAATTCTGTGGTAGCAGCTTTGTCGCGTCCATAAATGCCGATGCACTGATGGCCGGCAGTAGTTAACCTCTTTGCAAGGAACCACGCCATATTCCCTGTACCTATGATACTAAATGTCATTATGGGTTATTAAAAAAATGAAGTGATCGGTTATGTTCGGCATGCACTACAAAATAACAGAAATATCTTATCAACTTATAATTACAGTAAATGCGGATGAACGGCTACTGAAGGTTTTTAGGAGACTCTACTTATAAAATAATTATTATTAACTTGGGATCTTACCTGTTTTACTCTTCGACTTTATCTTAGGTTTTTCTTGTTTAGGTTACAAACAATCCCATACCGTAATAAATGAATTGGTTACGGTGTATGTTATGGGTATTTTGTATTAAGAATTATTGACACGAAGGCAGAATGTAGGTACGATAAACTGTACTACATGACTAAAAAAGGCATTAGTGTTGTTTAAGTACCCTATTCAATGGCATATAAAAGGATACAAATACCGAAGGGCGTAAAGCACTCCTTGTGGGGGGTGATAGATGCTGCCTTATACCCGGTGGTATCCATAGCTACAATACCCATTATGATACATGGCCTGGGGTTGGTGACCTTTGGTTTGTGGATATTGCTTAACTCGATGATCACCATTTTGCAATTATTCAACTTTAATACCGGGGTTGCAAATATGGGAATGGCAACTGTAAGGAATGTTTCTGCAGCACCGGGAGATAATGATGCCCGGCATATGAATGATATCATCAATGGAACGCTACACATCATTCTTCTTTTTTTTATTGGCATAGTAGGTATTGGGTATACCCTTTCTTTGGTTGCTGTTCAAAATGCATGGTGGGGATTGGGCAATGCAAAAGGGACGAACGTAGCGTTGTGCATTTTACTGGCAACTGTGATAGCGGGTCTTAAATATTTCGACCAGGTATTTCAAAGCATCATAAAGGCTTATGAGCATTTCAAAATGTCTTCGATACTGAATATGATATACCGGTTTGGCTCGCTGGGGCTAACATTGGTAATGGCTGTAGCACATTATTCGTTGGATAAAATACTGTGGGCTAATATCGTGTTTTTAATAGCGTATCTGATTTTGCAGTTCTGTTGTGTGAAATGGATAATGCCTGCCTGGCGTATAGGAAAGCTAAACGAGAGTGGACTATACAGGAGCATCTTACACATTAGTATATGGCCCTGGATACAAGTGGTTATAGTTGTGCTTACTTTCCAGACAGATCGTTTTTGGGTGTCTTCGAATTTCGGGTTGAAAGTAGTTTCAGGATATGGTTTGGTATCTACTATTTTCAACCACATTCATATGATATTTACTGCAATGGCCTTTTGGATATTGCCACGGATAGCTTTGATGGTAAAAAAAGGAGAAGATCCGGCAAAGTTGTATTACCTGGTACGCGGAACAGTATTGGGAATCATAGTTATCGCACTCTTATTATTCAATTATACAGCGCCGCTGCTATTGCCCTTCTGGGCGGGAAAGGACACATCAGCCATGCTGCTGATGTATATAAAATATTTTGTGGGTTTTGAAATTGTATTTGCGCACAGCATAATGCCATCTTTCTATCTAAATGCTGCAGGCAAGGGCCGTTTAGCAACAAAACTTATTTTGTTTTACTGTTCTGTTTGTTACGTGTTCATGCTGTGTGGTTTGTGGCTCTACCATACACCCATGGCTATGATTGGTGGAATGACGATTGCCATGTGTGTTACCATGCCTGCCGTGAATGCCGTGGTACAGAAAGAAATGTATCAAACTTATTCCTGGAGGCAAGCTTTATTTGAAATGCTACCTATGTATGGCGCTATATTATTGCTCTATAATGATAATAATATATGGACATATATAGTGCTTGCAATTATAGTAAGTATGCTATTATGGAAATTCTATTTATCTAACCTATTTAATAACAGAAGATGGCAACAAACACCTTACATGTAAAGCATGGGTGGGTGTGGATATTTGCCATACTCATCTTTTTCTTTAACTCTTTTCTGCTGCCAGAGGGGCTTACGTACACCCTTTTATTGACGCCAATGTGGCTGTACCTATTGTACCTGCAAGGCCGGCTTAGTATTGCTACAGGTATTTTAATGCCTCTTACCATTTTTGCAGTTATTCACCTGCTACATGGTGTGGATATAATCTACTATTCGAGGTCTATATTGATGATAGCAGGGATGACTACATTCCTTGTAGTGAGTTCTTTTTTTATTAATAGCTCATCCATTAATTGGGACCTCATTTTCAGGGATATATCTATTCTGAATTTCTTTTTTACATTATTAAGTTTCTGTCTGCTCTTTTTCCCTTCCATCAATTCCGTAGTATGGTATAAGGTACCTGTTTCTCTAAACATAGACGTACCCCGATTGAAGTTGTTTACAGAAGAGGCCTCGCATTACAGTTACCTGCTTGCGCCAGTGGCTATCTATTTTTACAGCAGAGCCATATTCTTTAAAACAACCAAACCATTACTAACTCTTTTTATCATTACAGTTCCCTTTCTTGCTTCTTTTTCTCTGGGGGTATTGAGCGCTATTCTTTTTGGGAGCATCGTTGTATTTACTGTGTATTTTACCCGGTTGTTTTCAACTATTAAAAGCAGGGTCAGCTTTTTTGCGGGTGTTATGGTAATTATAGGCCTACTTTTAGTTTGGTATAAAATTAATCCGGGAAATATTTTGTTCGTGAGGATACATAATATTTTCAATGGAGATGATACTTCTGCACGTGGACGGACGTATGAAGCATTTATACTGGCCAACAAAGTAATTGCGCAAAAAAGCTATTTGTGGGGAATAGGTCCTGGTCAGCTAAAATTGATAGGCCGTGACATAATAGTGCAATACTACTTGTATTCTAAAATACCTGAAGTCATCAGAATACCTAATGCTTGTGCAGAAACTATAGTTTGCTTTGGGTATGTGGGGTTTTGTATTCGTTTAGTTGTTGAAGCGGTTTTATTCTTTACAACAAAAGTATATACAAGCCCATACAGGCTATGGCTTTTTGCATTTGCTTTTATTTACCAATTCACAGGTAGTTATATAACAAACACAGCAGAATATTTGGTGTGGATTATTGCTTTTTCTTCTATGTTTCCTGAATATGAGAAAGTGTGGACAGCAACTCTAAAACCCTTAAAAGCATGAAGATACTTTACATAGCACGGTCAACTTTATACAGCGTGTATGGTGGAGATACTGTTCAGATAGTATCTACAGCAAAATATTTGCGAAGGCAGGGAGTGATAGTTGATATTAAACTGTCTCATGAAAAAATTAATTATAAAGAATACGATCTATTGCACCTGTTTAATATAACACGACCTGCTGATGCCTGTGTGCATGTGGAGAATAGTGGGTTGCCGTATGTGATATCGACGATATTCCTGGATCATGAAGAGTCGCAAAAAGCAGATAAAGGAATAAGAGGCATAGCCAGCAAATATATTTCTGCAGATAAGATAGAGTATGTAAAGACCATAGCGCGCTGGCTAAAAAACGGTGAGTCAATTAAGAGCAGACAATACCTCTATTATGGCCATAAAGGTTCTATTGTGCGCCTGGTAAATGGTGCGTCTATGCTCTTGCCAAATTCTGAAAATGAGTACATCAGGTTTGTAAACAGATACCAGGTGACTGCGCCACATACAGTGATATACAATGGAATAGATACGGAAGTTTTTGGGGGATATAAAAAGCAAGAAACGGTACATGACCCAATGCTTGTATTGTGTGTGGGAAGAATAGAAGGGAACAAAAATCAGTTGAACCTGATAAGAGCGCTGAATGATACTCCTTTTAAGCTAAAGCTGGTAGGTAAGCCGGCACCCAACCATATGAAATACTACGAGCAATGCCGGAAGGCAGCATCGGACAATATAAGCTTTGAAGGGTTTATATCGCAGGAAGAACTGATAAGACACTATATGAGTGCAAAGGTACATGTACTGCCCAGCTGGAATGAGACCTGCGGGCTGAGTAGTATGGAAGCAGCATACATGAACTGCAATATAGTAATAAGTGCGAAAGGTGATACGGTTGAATACTATGGAAATGATGCATGGTATTGCGACCCCGGTAGTCCACAGTCTATATACGATGCCGTGGTTAAAGCATCGGAAGCGCCTTTGAATGATAGATTGCACGACAAGATACTCACTGAATATAACTGGCAGAAGGCTGCAATAGATACGCTAATGGTTTATAAAGAAGTTTTGAATATGGAACCTACTGCAAAAGTGAAAGAAGTTCATCAGTATGAGGAGCAAATTAAGGTCACTATTTAATATTTAGTGTATGAAGATCGGGATAATTGGAACAAGAGGGATACCCAATCAATACGGAGGGTTTGAGCAATTTGCTGAGACATTTTCGACACGTATGGCAGAGAAGGGGCATGAAGTATCTGTTTATAATTCGCACAGGCATCCTTACCAACAAAAAAGTTATAAGGATGTACAGATAATAAGCTGCTATGATCCTGAATTTTTGTTGGGTACTGCGGGGCAATTCATTTACGACCTGAACTGTATCCGTGACAGCCGTAAACAGAATTTTGATGTGATATTGCAGCTGGGTTATACAAGTAGTACAATATGGTCGTGGCTTTATCCTAAATCATCAATACTTGTCACTAATATGGACGGGCTTGAATGGTCTAGGGCAAAGTATAATAAAGCGATACAGTATTTTCTTACCTATGCTGAAAAATGGGGGGTTCGCAATAGTGATCATCTCATTGCCGATTCAAAAGGTATACAAGAATATCTGCGTGACAAATATAATGCTGATGCTGAATTGATACCATACGGTGCTGACATTTATGAGACTACTGATGATGATTATAGTGTTTTGGCAGAGTTCTCGGTGCAACCGAATGGCTATGATTTGCTAATAGCCCGTTTTGAACCTGAAAACAATATTGAAACCACACTAAAAGCATATGCCGCAGTACCAGGAAGGAAAATTGTACTTATAGGTAATCATAATGACACATCTTTTGGGCGGCGGTTATATAAAGAGTATGGGAGGAACCCCGATGTGGTGTTTGCCGGATCGATATTTGACCCCATGCAGCTTAATGCGTTGCGGTATCATTCGCGGTTATACATTCATGGGCATTCTGTGGGAGGCACCAATCCATCCTTGTTGGAAGCTATGGGTTGTAATGCCCTGATCTGCGCGCATGAGAACCAGTTTAACAAACATGTACTGGGCAAAGATGCTTATTACTTTAAGGATTCGAAGGATCTTATATCGATCATATCTGCATCAAAGGTTAAAGAGGAACAGGGGAAATGGCTGCTCAACAATAAGTTGAAAATTGCTAACGAATATAATTGGGATAGGATAACTGAAAAAATTGAAACATGTTTCAACCAATGGAAGTACGGGGAAAAGTACCGGCAGGTACTCTACACCGTATAATATATAGTATGTTCTTTTGTGCTCTTTTTGCATTGCCCTGGCTTAACCAGGTGCATGTATCTACCATATTGTTTATACTTACAGGTGTTGCTTTAGTGTTTACCGGTGTATTTCATCTTAATTACTTTGGTTATAGGAAACAGTTACCTGTGATCGTATTTGGAATTTATTTCTTATTACAGGTGATCGCTTTCTATAGGTATCCTGTAGATAACAGTCATGAGATAGAAGAGAAAGCAGCACTAATAGGAATGCCATTGTTGTTATTCGTACTTGCATATAAGTATGAAGATATATGGAACAACGGATTGAATAGCTTTGTTTTGGGGTGTACTGCTGCATCGTTATGGTGCTTGGTTGTTGCGATTGTACAATACAGTCATACCCATGACGCAGGTGTGTTTTTTTACCATCGCTATTCGAGCGCTATAGGGCTGAATGCTATTTATTTTTCTCTTTACCTGCTCACGTCAATAGGGTATATAGTTCTAAACAAAACATCGTTCAATCCTTATTTTGTAAAGGGCGTTGGTATTTTTCTTTATATTAACCTATTGCTGCTTAGTTCTAAAATTGCCATTATTATGGGGTCTTTATTATTGCTGACCCTATTGTTCAGAGCAATAAAAAGTAAATGGCAAAAAATGACTTTACTGGTAGTGGCAGCCGGTGTTTACCTGGTACTTACCACTACTGTAAACCCTATAAGGAAACGGTTTGCAGATGTGAGCATTGCTAGCTATTCTTCTGCCTTGACAGCCCCGAGTTTCAAAGATTACCCATTTGATGGTTTAAGTTTAAGACTGGTGCTATGGCGCCTTGGGTATGAATTGATGAATGAAAAAGGATTGTGGCTAAAGGGCGACGGCGGAGTGCACTACAAGGAAGACCTAAATGCGAAAATGGTAAACTACCAACTATACACAGGCAATAAGAAAAATGGGGATACAGGCTATCTGAATTACAATATGCACAACCAATATGTGGAGAGCTATATGCAATATGGTATAGCAGGTATTATGTTGATTTTAACGGTAATGGGATATGTTTTGTATTTAGCTGTTCGTTATAGCAGTGCAATGTTGGTTTATGCGGTAGTCTTGTTTGTAGTGTTTTTCTTAACGGAGTCTGTGCTGGAAACACAATCGGGAATACTCTTATTTACAATTATAATAAGCGGGGAATGGATACAGCTACAAAGGAAACGACCAGGAATAGTGATCTGAATATCATAGATCATCGGGTATATCCTCTATATTATCCTCTTTCGTATAGCGGGGGGCAGGCGGGGTATTATTTATATGTAAAGCGAACCTTTGATATTATGGCGTCGTTGGTCCTGATATTATGTCTGCTCAGTTGGCTGTATCCTTTGCTGGCGTTGATTATTAACATGTCATCAAAAGGAGGTACTTTATTTATCCAGAAACGGGTAGGGCTCAACGGTAAAGTATTCAGGTGCCTGAAGTTCAGAACCATGGTGATCAATGATAAATCTGATCTTGTTGGCGCAGCATGGAATGATAAACGCATTACGAGGATAGGAAAGATACTTAGGGCTACATATATAGATGAACTGCCACAACTTATTAATGTGCTAAAAGGGGAGATGAGTATTGTTGGGCCCAGGCCGCATATGCTTTATCACCATCAGCGATTTTCTGCCGAATTACCGCAATATAATTACAGGCATTGGGTGAAACCAGGTATAACCGGGTTGGCACAAGTGAAGGGATATCATGGTTGGCTAAGTAATAAGTATGATATATATGGACGTACACGCCTTGACTTATTTTATGTGCAAAGGTCATCGTTTGGTTTGGATATGATGATACTTTTGAAAACCGTTTCGGTAGTGCTATTGTTCAATAAAAATATACAGCGATGAGATTGGAAAGCCGTTGTATGGATGACTCTATTGCTGATGCGGTGCTTAGTGTATTGCGTTATTATGTGATATTCAATTATCCATTGAAGGCTGATGAGATTTTTGGTAACCTATCTATTATTTGTCATTTTTCGGAGTTGTTGGTTACGCTGGAGGATATGAAAGAAGAAGAAAGCCTCTATATGCATAAAGGGTATTACAGTCTTGATGCAAATATAAAAGAACAAGTACTGCGGAGAAAGAATGCAAATAACCTGGCTAACGAAAAAAAAATAAAAGCCCTGGCAGTTGGTAAATTCATTTATAAATTCCCTTTTGTCCGTTTTGTTGGTATTTCAGGGTCTTTGTCAAAGGGGTATGCTGACCAAACCAGCGATTTTGATTTTTTTATAGTGACAGAGACAAATAGATTGTGGATATGCCGTACACTGCTTCACCTGTTTAAAAAAACAACCTTTTTATTTGGGCAGCAACATAAATTTTGCATGAACTATTTTATTGATATGCATAATATGCAGTTGGAAGAGCAGAACCGTTTTACTGCAATCGAACTTTCGAGCATGATACCGGTAGCGGGTAGTGAGGTACATACTTTGCTCATGAATGATAATTTATGGATAAGCAACCACCTGCCAAACGGATACGTAAAATACGACGATGGTAAAAATAATACAGCTGGTAAAGGTGGGCTTTTAAAGTTATTGCTGGAGTTTATTATAAACATTGCATTTCCTGGAAAGGTGAATATGCTGCTGATGCGGATAACTGATACTAAATGGAGGAAAAAATGGGCGCGGAAAAATTTCCCGGAAGAAGACTATAATGTTGCTTTTAAAACTACGTTACATGTATCTAAAAATCATCCGGCTAACCACCAAAAAAGAGTGCTGACTGCGCTTTCTAAATTTGAAGATAAAAACTTATCAGTATGACATTTCTTGAAAAGCTTAGAAAACGTTTGAGCATTCACAAACCGGTGATGGCTATAAATCCTGAACAAGCATATGACCTATGGGCGCAACAATATGATGCCCAGCCTGACAATTTAATGTTGATACTTGAGGCGGAGTTGTTTACAGATATGCTGGAAGGAGAAATACTGACGGGCAAGAAAGTTGTTGACATTGGATGCGGCACGGGAAGGCACTGGGAAGAAATGCTCAGGCAATCTCCGGCAGATATAATGGGTTATGATGTATCGGCTGGCATGTTGGCCAAATTGAATATTAAATATCCGGCTGCTGTTACCTACCAATTGAGTAATAACAGGCTAACGGGACTAGCAGATAAAAGTTGTGATGTTATTGTCTCAACACTTACATTGGCGCATATTGAAGATGTGCGAGCTGCGTTAAACGAATGGAACCGGGTATTAAAGCCTGGGGGTGAAATAATACTAACTGATTACCATCCTACCGCATTAGCAAATAATGGTGACAGAACATTTGTATATCATGATAGGCTTATTTCTATAAAGAACTATGTGCATCCTATTGAAAAGATATTGAGCATTATTTTGCCATTGGATATACAAGTCGTTTCATGGAATGAGAAGGTGATTGATGATTCACTAAAGCATTATTATGAAGAGAAAAATGCTTTGCATGTTTTTGAAAAATTCAGGAATGTACCCATTGTGTATGGGATGCATTTAAAAAAGAGAGATGGTACTGCGTAACCTGCAAGAAATAACCCATGATGGCATTATTGACCTCCAGGTAACGGATGGTTGCATTACTGCTGTTGGCGCTGTAAGTACTATCGGGAACAGTGATATTTACTTTGAGCATGCAATCGTATTTCCCGGATTGATCAACTCGCACGACCATCTTGATTTCAATCTTTTTCCGCAATTAGGCAATAGAGTATATAAAAACTATGTGGAATGGGGAGATGATATACATCTGCAGGATAAAGAGATAATTGAAGCAGTACTTAAAGTCCCCGTCCATTTAAGGGTAAGATGGGGTATGTATAAGAATCTGCTTAACGGAGTAACAACAGTTGTAAATCATGGTGCAAGGCTAAACGTTGCAGATGATCTGCTCACTGTTTTTCAAGATTGCTATACACTGCATTCTGTACAACTTGAAAAAGGATGGAAATATAAACTGAATAATCTTATAGCGCGGAGAATACCTTTTGTAATACACACGGGCGAAGGCACAGACGAAAGCAGCCACTATGAAATAGATAACCTGATAAAATGGAACTTATGGAATAGGAAGATGGTAGCTGTGCATGGTATAGCAATGAACGAAAGGCAAGCAGAATCTTTTAAAGCGCTTGTATGGTGCCCCTCATCAAACTTCTTTTTGATAGGTAACACAGCTCCTGTTGAGCGCCTAAAGAGCAGAACGAGTATGCTGTTTGGTACAGACTCTACAGTGTCTGCACCCTGGGATATATGGGCACAATTATGTACTGCACTTAGCACTCATAAGACTAGCCAGGAAGAGTTGTACAAGATGCTGACTATACAACCCGCGAGAATATGGAAATTGAAAAAAAGTGGACAACTCAAGAACCATTATGATGCTGATATTGTTGTGGCGAAGCAGAAAAATGATCTTACGGGTTACAATGCTTTTTATGCTGTTACGCCACAAGACATACTGCTAGTGATGCGGAAGGGTGAAGTGAAATTATTTGATGAATCGATATTAGATCAGATGAAAGCTAATATAGATCTGAATACTTTTAGCCAGATAAGTTTAGGTGATTCTATAAAGTATATTTATGGGGATCTACCAGGATTGATGGGCGAGATAAAGGGGTATTATCCAGAAGCGATTTTCCCCTGTAAGGTTTATTGATGAAATGATATGAGGCAGAGAGACAAAACACTTGTGATACTTACCCCCGGCTTTCCTGAAAATAAGGATGATACAACTTGTCTGCCTTTTTTACAAACCCACGTGCGGGCACTGAACATAACATATCCGGGGGTAGAGATCATTATACTTACATTTCAATATCCATTTATTGCAGGAGTATATAGATGGGAGAACAACGAGGTAATAAGTTTTGGTGGGAAAGAACGAGGGAGGCTGCACCGAGTATTTGTGTGGGGAAGGGTGTGGAGTAAACTAAGGCAACTGCAAAGGACTAAAAATGTAGTAGCATTGTTTAGCTTATGGTGTACAGAGTGTGCATTGGTGGGCCACTATTTTGGTAAACAAAAAGGCATAAAGCATTATACGTGGTTATGTGGGCAGGATGCAAAGAAGAGTAACAAATATGTAAAATACATTCGTCCGGGATCCGGTGAGTTAATAGCAATGTCTGATTTTCTAAAAAGAGAATTTCATAAAAATCATGGCGTTGAGCCTGGGCAAGTGATACCAATAGGTGTGGATACGAACCAGTTTACGACAAATTGCAGCGAACGAACCATTGATGTACTGGGTGCGGGTTCGCTGATACCCTTAAAACAATATGATATTTTTACTAAAGTGGTGGGGCGTTTAGTGCAGGAACTCCCTGAGTTGCAGGCTGTATTGTGTGGAGATGGCCCTGAGCGTAACTCTATCATCAACCAGGTAGCATCGTTAAAGATACAGGGTAATATGAGTTTGAAGGGTGAAGTACCCCATGCAGATGTGCTGCAATACATGCAACGTACAAAGATCTTCCTGCACACATCTAATTATGAGGGCTTTGGCACTGTATGCCTGGAAGCATTGTATGCCGGTGCACATGTAGTGAGCTTTACCAAGCCTATGGATGCTCCTATACCGCACTGGCACCATGTAAGCAATATGGATGAGATGGTAATAAAGATGAAGGAGCTGTTGACTGATGAGCTTACTTCTTTTTACCCTGTGATCCCATATATAGCTGATGATGTTGCTATTGCAATGATGGAGTTATTTGAAGATCGATAGATTACTTATCTATGATGTCTAAGACTACCTTGTATATATCGTCCGCTATGGCTTTAAAGGACAGGTTTTGTTGCGCGTAAAGTACGATAGCAGCTGATTCATTTTCTTTAGAGATTTCTTTTGTCTTTTTGAGTGCTACATACAAATCATGAGGATTGCCGGGAGCGTATAAAAGACCATGCCCGTTTGTTATTTTCCTGAATGGTGGTATGTCTGTAACAATAGGGATGCATCCACAAGTCATACTTTCTATTAAAGCAAATCCTGCGGCCTCTTTATGGCTGCCTGATAAATAAAAGTCCGCTGCACTGAACCAGACTGACAATTCTTCTTTAGCTATTTTCCCAACCAGGTGTGTTGTTGTAATTAAATACCGGCTCTTACTTATCAAACTTTGCACTTCAGCCATTAAGTTGTCCTCTTGGTATATCATGTAAAGCTGGGCATTGGGGTTTTCTGCTGCATATTTTTCAAAACCAAGCAGTACTGTTATCGGATCTTTATTACCCTCCAGCCTGCCCACCCATAAAAAGACATCAGTACTGTTTATCCCTAAAGATGCCCGGCATTTTGCTTTGTCTTGTCTTGTCATATGAGTTGCGGCTTCCAACACTTCATAGCATGGTTTTCCTTGTTTTATGACACGACTCTGCTTCCAAGCACTGGTATTGCCTGCCGCGGTGAATAGGTAACCATCCACAAAATAACCTGCCAGTCTTTGAAATAAGCCTTTTAGTCCTTTAAATGGCATTTCTCCATGATGCTGTACTAAGAAGCAACATTGTTTGCCTAACAACATTTTCAGAAAAATAAGCTGTAAAGGGAATACTAATCCCTGTATAATTACTACATCAGGCTTTCGTGATTTTATGTACCGATGTGTTTTAAAAGGGATGTGAAAAAACTTATTCCGGCTTTTGAAAAAGGAAATCTTAGCCTCGTCCATCTCTAGAACTCCTTCAAAATTCAAATGCTTTATTACCTGCACTTGCATTCGGTCCTTTAAATAACGGATATAACCCAAAGACTCTTTGTGATGATTGAGTACCTGTTCTGGAGTATGATATTCCAGGTGCGTGTAGTATGTTACATCAATAAGCCGTATCATTTCTTACGCAGGGTTATTATGTAATAGTCGCCGATATTCTTCCAAGGCCATTGGGCTTTATGACGATCTTCGAACGCTTTAAGTTTTGCGAAGAGTTTCGGATATTTTTCAGCAAAACCTTCTAAGTAAGATGGAGGTACAATGCTGCATAATCCTTCTACTCCCAATAATTCATAATCGTCTTTTAGTGTATCGATAATAAAAGACGGACTGTAGTACCAGCATTTAAAATTTACGCCCTCTACGTGTGCATCGGCACCAGCTTTGCTGTTGAAACGTCTGAAAGCAGTTTTAAATTTCCCTTTAAATAATAGTAGGAATTCCCACATGCAAAAAGGGGGGAGTACAACAAGTGTAACCAGTCCATTATCGGCGAGTAATGGTTTGAAAGAGCGGAGTACATCTCCCATCTTTTCGGTACAATTAAGCCCGGCAAAATTTGAGAAAATAAGATCGTATTGAACCTTTCTTTTTAGAGCGGATAATTGAGTAAATGAACATTGCTCGGTAGAAATGCTGGTCTCCAGTTTTCGGTGTTTTATTTTTGCCCTCAGCTTGTCCAACATACCGGCAGAAATGTCTGTGGCATGTACATAATGGTGCTGTTGTGCAAAGTAAATAGCATCGTCACCTGTGCCTGCATTCAACTCCAATATATGGCTATTGTGCGGCAGAAATTGATCAATATGATCCCTTACCCGCGCCCTTTTGTATTGGATGATGGTATTTGATGTATATATATCGTCAAATACTACCGATTGTTTTGTAAAAGCGCTGGCCGAAAGATGCTCATTATCCATCTGATCCTGATTGTGAAATGGTCCTATCAAAATCCTTCAATTTCAGGTTGACGGTACTTCCACCATATCTGTAATGCTTTCAGTTCATATGGTTTCCAATAAAAATTGGTTTTGTACCTTATTGCTGCAAAAAAACGGATGGCATTACGTTTCAATGTACTCATCCTTATATCGGCTGCAGTAGGGTAGTAACCGTTTAATACTGTTTCAAAATTCTTTATTTTATTTATCATTTCAGGAGTGAGCCATGGAGTGAGTGGGTTTTTACGCAAATCAAAATTTTCCCACTTAGGATTTGTCCAGTCTTCCAAAGTTTTAGGGAATGAAAAACCTTGTGCCAAAACACGTTCAAACAATTCAGAGCCCTCTGTAGGTACAGGGCTATAGGTGTATAAGACAATTTCTGTTTTGGGATTTACGCTTTTTATTTTTTTTATAAAATTGATCTCAAAGTCAATCTGTTTCATTACTTCTTCTGGTGTGGGTGCAGGCGTGCCCAAAACAAATGAATATTCTGGTGTGATGTTGTATTGCCTCAGTCTTTTTGCAAATGCAATGATCTGCTCGCCTGTTTGCGTGCCTCCTTTATCCATTTGCTTTAAAATTTCGTTACTGCCACTTTCAGCTCCAAAAAATATCATGGTACAACCGGCATCGCGCAGTAGCTCAAGTGTTGAGTCTTTGAACTTTGCCATTGTATCTATGCGTGCCATACCCCACCATTTCATTTTTTCGGGCAGTATCAATTTTGCAAATTCTATTGTTCGTTTTTCTGATACGAAAAAATTATTGTCATGAAATTCTATAGCGTCTGCACCCCATTTATCTTTTATGTATTTTATATCATCATAAACATGCTGTGCAGATTTGGCTTTCCAGCGGGCTTCGTAGGTAGGTACTACTGCGCAAAACGAACATGTAAACGGGCAACCAATACTGGAATGATAGGCTACTGTTTTTTTGCCAAGATACGTTTTGCCCAGATATTCCCTTATTGGATATAAATCATTTAATTTATTGTATGGCAAAGAAGGAAGAGTGTCTTGTTCTAACAGATCTTCTTTTATTGTCTTAACTATTTTACCGTCAAACTTAAAGATCAGGTTTTTTATCAGTTCATAAGGTTTCTCGTTTTCAAGGGCATCTAAAAGCCGAGGAAATGCATTATCTCCAGGGCCATTTACTATGAAATCTACATATCCTGATTCCAGTATTACTTTATAATGGCTTGTTGGAAAATACCCGCCCCATATCATAACGGTGCCTGGAAATTGTTCCTTAATCTGTTTTGAAAAGGGTACAGATTGTTTTACCTGCGGGCCAGGCATCACAGTGAACCCTAAGTATTTATACTCTCCGGTTTTTAAATAGTCCGTTATTTTTTTGTAGGGATCAGTTTCGCGGTTCCCGTCAACAATTACCCAATCAAATTTGCCCTCAATAGAGGCTGCAATATTCATCAGCGCATTGGGTATGCGATGCTTGAACTCACCGCTACGCGGATTAAATAGTAATACCTTATTCATACAGTTGCTTGTTTTTCAAGTGCATCGAGTTTCATTTTCTCATAAAACACCGCCGGTATATAATATAATATTGAAATGATCTTCCTGGCTGTTGCTATTGAAAGTGAGGCCGGGTGCTTTAGTATATTCTTCAGGAAATCGTATGCAATATGTTTTCTGTGATTTTTTTGTACATACTTGTGGAGCTGTTTGTAAAAGGCCGGTTGGTATGTATTGTTGAACATCATTTGCAGCTCATCAGAATCTGTCCAGTTTGTTTTTTCATGCATGTCCGCCTTTACTTTTTCATAAAATAATGTTCCCTTAAGCGGATAAGATACCGAAATGCCGATACTTGAAGGAAGCAGGGTGGTGATCATCTGTATTGTTGCCTTTATATCTTCCTTCGTTTCTCCAAGATAACCAAACTGAATAAAGAATGATGGCTTTATATTATTGTTTTTCAGTAGTTGCGTAGCTTCAGCTATCTGCACAGTTGTGATTCCTTTATCCATGGCATCCAGTATTTTCTGGCTTCCACTTTCTGCTCCCATCCATACATTGTTGCAACCAGCTTTTGCCAATGCTTTTATATAGTTGTCTTGCAATAATAAATCGGCACGCGATTGTATTTTGAATTTAAACTGTAGCTTTTCTTCTTGTACCAAGGTGGCAAATTCATTCACCCAGCCTGGCTTCAGCCCAAAAATGTCATCACAAAACCAAACATGATCAAACTGGTACATCTTTTTCAGCGATGCTAATTCAGCAACTACATTCTTTGGTGATCTGGAATTGTAGCGATTGCCATAGATGGGCTTAGCACACCAATTACATTTAAAAGGGCAACCACGGGTGGTACCTATGTTAATAGAGAAATAACCGGTGCTCTTTATCCAGCGTTGTTTGTAGGCATTGATGTCTGCCAGATCCCACGCCGGTAATGGCAGGGCATCTAAGTCTTTGATAACACCCCTGCCGGGTGTTTTTATAATGCAACCTTTATCTTTATATGCGAGGCCTTTAATTGCCGAAAAATCCTGTTCATTATTTTGAATAGCCTTTGTTAGCTCACTAAGTGTTATTTCCCCTTCACCCATTAATACAAAATCTGCGCCTTCTGTAAGATATTGCTCGTAATGATCTGTAGAGTCGGAGCTGGATACGATGACGCTGCAATTTTTCTCTTTTGCAATCTTTATCATTTTAAATGCTGCCTCGCGCATGTTGGTAAGGCACATCTTTGTGAGGTAATTAAACCCATCATCGTAAATAACAAATACAGCTGGTTTATGTGTTTCTAAAACAGGCAGAACCTCTTCGGGGGCCTCTACGAACATGGTGTCGAATAAGGAAACACTATGTCCTTCTTCTCTCATCAATGCCGCAGCATATAATGTGCCCAACGGGGCGTAAGGCTGCTGCAGCGCCCATTGTTTGGGATCGAAGCGCAAAAAATAGGAGTGAGAGAAGAGTATTTCCATACTAGGCACTTGTGTTTTTAGTGATAGTATTTGATCCTTTTATTACACGTGCTGCAACGGATGCGCTACATGCGAAAATAATTGCGGCAGCAATAGTGATCTTTAATGTTTTATTCCTTTCAGTAATTGGCTGTTCAGAAGATACAAACCCATGTACTACCTGAACGGGGACATTTACAATCTGTTCTTTCATCATCAACTCCATATATCTATTGTCCATTGTATCTGTTGATGCGATGAGGCTAGCCAAAGTATCTGATGATGCCGCTATAGTATTTGTTTTATTTAATAGTACTCTGTATTGGGATATGATAGAGTCAGTGCGTGCCATGGCTGTTTTGAAATAAGCCATTTTATGTTGTATAGCAGCTGAATTAATTTTTTGTGCCCTAATAGACAATGGGCTTGCCGTATTTAAATAATTAACTAATGCAGGTTGCAGAACGATGAATAGTTTGTTGTCGTTGGTTTTTACATCAATATAAAATAATTCAAGGTCTCTATTAGGTGTAATATCTTCATACAACATACTGCCAGACATATTCTTGCCTTCGATACTTACGATGTTGTGCGCATCGCCTGTAGATATATTCAATAAAGCAGCCAGATTATTATAAGAATGATCTTTAACCAGAATGTCCAGGTTATGTATCATTTCTCCGTAGGCCTTCTTTGTAAGGTCGTTGAAGGTGCACGCCATCTGTGCCTCGTAATAGGGCTTGGTGTTATACCAATGCCATAGCCCTATTGAGAAAGTGGCAATAAGTATAAGGCTGAAGATAGCAATGCCAGACCTTATTGAACTAAGGAGATAATAAAGGACTTTTTTAGCAAAGGCTGAAAAACCTGCTATGAAGGAGATAAAGTCCTTACCGTCAATCATCCTGTATTGATCCATAAGCAGACTTTATGATAGGGGAACTAAGCGGTGTTATTTTTTCTCTATTGCCTGGGTTATTTCAGGGGCATCTGGTTCTGTCGCCGGGTCAAAAATGGCTACCAACTGCCCTTTTTCATTGAATAGGTATTTCTGGAAATTCCATGTCACCTCATTATCTTTAAAATTATTGTATTTCTTTTGCGTCAGCCACTGGTATATAGGAGCAATGTCATTGCCTTTCACGGAAATTTTTGCTGCCATAGGGAATGATACTCCATAATTTTTCTGGCAAAATGCGGCTATTTCCTGGTTTGTACCCGGCTCTTGCTCACCAAAGTTGTTTGCAGGAAAACCTATAACTACAAGGTTATTGCTATATTTTTTCGACAGCTTCTCTAATGTGGCATATTGCGGGGTATGTCCACACTTAGATGCTGTATTGACAATAAGTATTTTCTTACCAGCATATTTTGAAAGGTCTATAGTTTTGCCATTAAGTGCGGTCACTTTAAAACCATAGATAGAAGACGGTATTGTTGTTTTTGCCTGTAGAGAAGGTATGGTTGCAAATAATACTGCAATTAGTACAAGGAACCTTGATTTCATGATGATATATTTGATGTAAGAGATACTTTACTGTTCTTGGGCAGTAAAACTGAAATTTAAGATTAATTTCCCCTATATCAAATATCGAATTTGATGAAGCGGTAAAAACAGCCAATGAAACAGGCTGTTTTTACCGCAAATTATGTAAGCCTGAGTTGACGATACCTGGCGATAGATTACCACTTCTTACTATCAGCGTCTTTAAATTCTTTAGGTTTTACTATAGTAAATACTCTCGAGATATTGAAGCCGAAATGGATCTGTCCTTTTGACCAGCTATCTGTTGTTTGACCAATAAAGCTTCTTTCGCTCAGACCTTGTGAGTTGGTGAACATTAATTGGAATACATGGCCACCGGTTTCAATGTCAATACCAACAGAAAAGGAGTTGTAAGTTGGCAGGCCATTATACAGCATGTCTGTATTGTTGAGCCTGTAATAGTATTCGCCTGTTATAGCTATGCGCTTACTTACTTTTAACCTTCCACCTGCGCCGAGGGCAAAAGTATTGTTTGAGAATTTGGTGCTATCAACAAGGTTATAATGCACAATAGATGGCATTAACTGCAGTGAAAAACTGTTGGAGAATTTCCGGGCTATAAGTATCTGGTTGGTGTAATAGAGCCTGTTGGTGAACTTCCAGGTATCGCCGGTTGGTAATGTTGGCGCTGGGGTGGTCTGTATAGATAATGCACCTGCATAGCTCACCGTTACCGGCATACCTATATTTTGCTGTTGCAATAGTTTTATTTTCAGCAACCCATCATCTTCCTTGTTCAGCACATTATGGCCTATACCTACCATTAACCATTTAGTAATGCCATAATCAAGATCTAATTTGGTAGTGGCATCGTCAAGCCCATAGAAGTTGCTGGCCCCTTGGTTGAGTTGGCCAAAGCGGTGTAATATTCTGAAATCAAGGATGCCGGCTCCCAGGTTTTCAACGCTGCTTCCGTCAATGATTCGGGTAGCTTTAAAGGTAGCTGATACGGGTTCCTTTTTGGGTTTTACGCCTGTATTCAGCATATTGAGCAGGCTATCATCTTGTGCAAATGACAGTATGGAAAAGCTGGAAAGAAGTACAATTAGCAATAATGATTTGCGCATGTGAGAAAGATAAAAACTAAAATTAGTTATTTTTGTGTAAGGTCACTCTCAAGGGTAATATTCACATCTTTACTTACTTTGTCTGCAACCAGGGAAGGAACATCAATTTTGTAATCGTGCATTTTAACTGCAAATTTTGCTTTGAGCGTAACGAAACTGCCCTTTACCGTTATTGTTCCTGGTACGGTTACATCGTTAGTAACACCATGCATTGTTAGTTTGCCAGATACTTTAGCGTTATAAGTACCGTCTTTTGTAAGTGTCACTTCAGCAGGATTGGCTATTTTACCCCTGAACTCGGCCTTGGGATATTTATCACTTTCCATATAATTTTCATTAAAGTGCTCCTGCATCAGTTCCCTTTCAAATTTAAAGCTCTTTACAGGTACCTGGAAAATGATGTCGCCGGTGGAGGCATCCATGATATTTGCCACTTCGTTATTGATGGCATATATTTTTTCGGGTGAGCCATTTGTAGTAGCATCGAAAGATATTTTACCTGTCCGTGTCATATATTTCTGTGCAGACACAACAATTGTACTTGCTGCGAATACACAGATTGTTAATGCTATCTTTTTCATAGTATCGATTTTATTTAGTTGTTAAGTGCACCCTGGTTTATCCAACGGGTAAATTTATTGATGTCACATGCAGAGAGTTTTACTGCATTCTTTGGCATTTCATTGTTTCCTGATGCCCAATTTATATCGCCAAGCAATAAGCGCGACAGCGAAACGCCTTGTATGCCAGCATAGGTCGTAAAATTGTAACCACTGGTTGCGGCACCATAAGCATCATGACAGCCAGCACCGGGAGTATAGCAGTAATTTTGTACAATGGGCACAATATCTTTCGAGTACGATATGGTAGAAGTGTCGCAGGTAACCACCTGTGTAGTGGTGATGGGGTAGAGCTTATCGTACTTATTGTTCGAGCAACTGTTTATTGCTATGATAGCGATACATACTAAACCTATTATTACTGATCGTTTCATTACTTGTTTTTGTAAATATATTTATACTATTTTATGATGCAATCTGTAAGTGCAATACCTGTTATACCACTGCCCGAACAAAAACCTTTTATGACTACATTTTGCCCTTTTGCAGCAGTTTGCCCTTTGTCACGTATGCTGCATTGAATGCCTGCCATAGGGTCGCCGGTTTCTAATATCAGCATTGAGCCGCCGTCTTGGTTCTTATCCACTTCATTTATAGTTCCAGAAACTTCTATTACCTTATTCAGATATTTCAAGTCTGCTGCTTTTTCGTCGGCTTTATATTGTTTAGCCAATTCTGTTGCAGTAATAACTATACCTTGGGCATCTTCAGCTTTTTGATGCGGTTTGTGCCATTGATAATATGCTATGCAGCCACCAACAATTGCGAGTGCAAGTATAACTGTAAATATTTTCTTAATCATACCGGCCAGTTTAATACCAGGTTAAAAATAAGAAGATAGTCGCCATCTTTTTTAAGCATCAGGATGAAATGGGAAAAAAAGTTTATGAACACAATTAAAATCTATGTAAGATGTAGCGATTATCTATGAAATATCTCCTGCCAACCACAATTTAAAATCAGCAGCTCTTTCAGAGCTCACAATTGGAGCTTCTTTTACTGGTGGATTTAGTTTTACTATTACACGGGCCTTGGTATATACCTTCATCTCTTCTATAGCTTTTATATTAATGAGGAACTGCCTGTTTATCCTGAAAAAATCCTGGGTGTTTAGCATTTCCTCCAGTGTGTCCAGGTTGTGGTCCATGGGATACTTCATACCGTCGAAAGTACGGGCAAAAGTGTTTTTGTTTTCGCTGGTGAAGTATGAAATGTTTTCAACCGGGAGTGTTTTGATGTGCTCTCCAAAACGGATAATAAACCTTTTCTTAAATTCAACAGGCTGCGGGGTGGTTTTTGGCGTTGTAGTATTATCTGCGCTATTGAAGATCTGTTTAAACCCTTCCAGCTTTTTTAATGCTTTTTCAAGTTCTTCTTTTTTTACCGGCTTTAGCAGATAATCGATGCTGGTTGTTTTAAATGCTTCGATAGCATATTTATCAAATGCGGTTGTAAATATGATGGGACAGTCGATAGTGGTCAACTTTAGCAAGTCGAATGCAGTACCGTCGGCCAGTTGTATATCCATCAGCACAAGATCTGGCAGCGCATTTTTCTGAAACCATTTTAAAGATGCTTGCACGCTATCGTGATGCGCAATTATTTTTGTGGCCGGCAGTATTTCTTTCAACAGTTTAATTATCCTGTTTGCTGCTGGTTTTTCGTCTTCAATCAATACTACATTCATAACAGTGGTAATGTTACAATATACTCATTTTGGAATATCCCATAGGTAGCGGGCCGTTCAGTAAGCAGCCGGTAGCGTTTTACTATATTTATAAGTCCCAAACCCGATCTTCTTTCTGTACTTATCTTAGGCCGTAATGTATTGCTGATAACAATTTCATCGTTGTTAGCGGTAATGGATATGATCAATGGCTGTGCCGCAGAAACTACATTATGTTTTATGGCATTCTCCACCAACATTTGCAGTGCTAAAGGAATTATTTTTTTTGTATTAAGTACACTCGGCGGGATGTCAAGGCTTATATCCAGGGCAGTGCCAAACCGGCTTTTCTGTATATGCATATAGTTGTTTAATATCTCCATTTCCTCTGATAACAGAATGAGATCTTTATCGGGATATGCCAATATATAGCGATAAAGGTCGGAGAGGTGTACGGTATAGTCTATAGCATGTTCTTTGTTTTCCTCTATCAGATCTGTAAGTGTATTGAGGCTGTTGAACAAAAAATGTGGATTTATCTGACTTTTAAGATGTTCATATTCAAAACGCATCCGTTCTTGTTTTAACTGTAATATTTTGTTCAGGCGTTTTTCTCTTATTTTTATGTAAGTGTAAATAATACCCAGGCAAGCTATAATGGCTATTACATAAAACCAAAGCGTTTTCCAGAATGGATTTTGGATAGTGAAAGAATAACTGTCTTCGTGGGCATTTTCAAATCCGCTATTTAATGAAGTTTGCACCCTGAAGTTGTATTTGCCGGGTGGCAATTTAGCATAAGTAATTCCACCATCCCGGGTACTCACCCAATCATTGTTGTAGCCTTCCAGTATATACCTGTAGTTAAGCCGTTCTGGATTGCTGAAATTGATGCCCCCAAAGAAAAAGCTGAGGTAATTCTCATCATAGCTAAACGTGTGACTGCCGATGTCAACCGGTTTCAGGAATAGGTTTACATGAGTTATGTGTACATGTGGTTGTATGTTGTAAGCCCTGTCCTGGTTCTTAAATATAAGTATGCCGTGCTGGTAGGGCAGGTACACATTCCCATAGTTATCTTTTGCTATGCAGTTCAATATATTGGATGTACTATCGATACCCAACCGCATAGCATTATTGAAATGCCTGAAATACTTGCTGCGGGGGTACCATTCATCAATGCAGCGTTGCGATACACTGACAACCTGCCCTGTGGCATTTGCGGCTACGCTGGAAATATTGATGTCAACGTACTGCGTTTCGTGGCGTCTTATATTGTCCCATTGGTTGTTGTGCAGGTGATATATATCTTTATAAAGCACACCAGCCCATATATCGCCCGCCGTGTCTTCTGCAATACTATAGGCTACCTTGCTGTTAGATGTTGAGAATGAGCTCCAGTGGTGATATTGATCGCCATCGTACATACAGACGCCGGCCCCATCGGTAGCCATCCATATATTGCCATGATGGTCGGGGTATAATTGGTAAACATAGTCGCTGCCTATTCCGGATTTTTTATCATGGTGTTTTACTAATGTTATCTTTTGCTTATCAGGATAGGTGAGCTGTTCTACACCATTCAATCCTGATATCCAAAGGTTGTCTGGTGTACCTGTAATATTGATTATGCTTCCTTTTATTACGGTGTTATTAATATTTGTAATAGCATTATGGTTCTCTATGTAAAAAACGCCATCTCCCCATGTACCTATCCATAACCGCTTATCTTTGTCTATATACAAGCTGGTAATAGAGGTTTGAGTATTGAATACCGGAATGAGCCTGGCTTCAGGGTTTTTTATAGAAAGCTGAAACAGGTGGTTTTGCAGTGCAATAAATAGGGTGTCGTTCTCTATTACCATTGCTGTAGCATCGTGCAATAGATAAGGCATGTCCAGTTTAATATATCGCAGGTATTCACCAGTCATTAGTGTAAGGCCCTTGTTGGTGCCACACCATATGTTCCCAGCTGCGTCGAGCAAGAGTTTCTTATAGATTTTGTCTGGGTAGTAATACGGAGTAACGTCTATAGACGTATCGTCTATTATATTTGCTTCAAGCAGGTAGCCGCTCTCTGTAGCTATCCATGCGTGTGCAGTAGTTACGGGGAGTATATCATTTATCTGTCCCCACTTCCATGAGCCTGATAGGTTGGTTTTTATTACTTTTTGTGTCTTTTCATTGTATAAGTCAATACCATTTTGCTGAGTGCCTATCCAGCATAATTGTGTGCCTGGTACTTTCTTTATAACCCGTACAATATTATCAGAAAGACCTTGCAGGCTGGTTATATGGGCTATAGTTAACTTGTTATTAGTAATGCTTATATCGTTTATGCCTTTATCGCAACCAACTAATACGTGATTGGGGTACATGCACATGCCATAAGTAAAATTGTCTCCTAATCCTTTTGTTTCATCCAGTTTTGCTGCTGCATTATTCAAAACAGCAAAAACGCCATTTTCAGTACTTATCAGTAATAAATGCGCAGCTGTCTCTATGCATATACTATTTATGGGCGATGCAGGGCCATTGCTTATTTTAAATTCTTCAACATGCTGTTTTGTTACTAAGCCTACTTTGCCGTTGGCGTAACCTACCCATATATTACCGCCCTGATTTGCCACTGCGGTTACAGGGCTGTGTATGCTATCTGTAATTTTTGTAAAGCTCATACCGTCGTAAGAAAGAAGGCCATCATCAGTACCGAGCCATATGTAGCCAACAGTATCCTGTAGTATGGCATTTACCTTTATAGGTGTTGCTGCTTCATTGAGCCAAAAATCCCGTGTAAAAGGTTTTTGTGCCTTTAGGATAGGGGAGATGCACAGTAAAAGAAGAAGAAAAATGGTGCGCATGGATCAGGTACTGCGTACAAATATAGCATCTACAGTAATATTGATGTTGTTTGATATTTTATTATTAACTATTCTTGGTATTTTGATATTGTGTTCAGACAATAAAACATTAAAAAGACTATGGATTGTAATAGTGCCGTCTTTGCAAGTTATCTGTGTTTTTACTATGCGTTCCTGCTCCACACCATGTATTTTTAATTTTCCTTTAGCCCTTACATTGTATTCGCCATTTTGTTGAAGGTCAATGTCTTCTATTATTTTGCCCAGATAGGTTGCAATAGGGTAAACAGGTGTTTCCATGTAGTTTTCATTAAAATGTTCTCTTTGCAATTCACTGTTGAACCCCATGAAAGAAATTATTTCTATGCTAAAGGCAAAGGTCTTTTTATTAGGGTCTATTAATCCTTTCAGTTGATTGGAGGACGCATGTATCAATTCTTGTGCAGAAAAAGAAGAGAAAGAAACTTTGCCACTCTTTAGTTTATAAACACTCTTCTCCTGTCCACGGCCTATATTGCAGATCAAGAGGAGTATAAACAGTTGAGTGATGCGTAATGGATTCATCTCCCCTAAAAATACGGGAAATTATACTGCAATTGCTTGGTTGAACATATGCATAACAATGCCGTAGGATAATCAACCCTATTTTCCTCGTTGGTTGAGTAGATTTTGGGTCAGCAGATAATTTGCAGAATTAATCTGCTCATTTCAATTTATTTTTGTGTTTCATGTCTTTAACTATCTGTTCTATTAATTCCGGCAGTAATGGCAATTGCTACTACGTAGGCAACGAGACAGAAGCTGTGATCATAGATGCCGGTCTTACCTGTCGCGAAACTGAAAAACGGATGAGGCGAGCCGGTTTGCTGATGGAAAAGGTAAAAGCAATATTTATTAGTCATGAGCATGGAGATCATATAAAGGGGGTAGAGGTATTGTCGGCAAAGTATAAACTCCCGGTTTACATTACTGAAAGTACCTTGCGCCATAGTCGGTTGAAACTAGATAAAGAACGTACAATACCATTGGAGGCATACCAGAAAGTGTACATTGGTGGATTGACTATTCATACATTCCCCAAATTTCATGACGCTGCCGACCCGCATAGTTTTGTTATAGAGGGTAATGGAGTGAAAATAGGGGTGCTTACAGATATAGGGAATGTATGTCAGCATGTGGTTGATCATTTTAAACAATGCCATGCCGCTTTTTTGGAAGCTAACTATGATGATGATATGCTGGAGAAAGGGCGCTATCCGTATCACCTGAAAAAACGTATCAGCGGTGATGAAGGACATTTATCCAATCAGCAGGCGTTGGATCTTTTCAGGCAACATAAGCCCGCCTGCATGAGCCACTTGCTTTTGTCGCATCTCTCTAAAGACAACAATAGTCCGAAGCTTGCATTAGAAACCTTCCACGCGTATGCGGGCAATACACATGTAGTTGTGGCCTCGCGTGATGAGGAGTCTGCTGTTTACCACATAACCAGCAGCGAGATAAAAGTGCCTGCATCAAGGATCAGGCCTGCCCGATCGCAACAAATATCTTTGTTTTAAGTAGAAACGTTGTTGGCCTGGATAGTAAAACAAGTATATCCGGCAGTCTTCTTGCTGAATAAAAACAATATAAGCTGATGAAGGAACCCTATATATTTCAGTCCGAACGTTTAGGCTTCAGGAATTGGATACAGTCTGATGTTTTGAACATGAGTACAATTAACGCAGATCCAAAAGTCATGGAATTTTTTCCTGTCATTGCTACTCACCAGCAAACAGAAGCCTTTGTGAAAAGAATGCAAGAACAGTTTGAGCAAAAAGGGTTTTGCTATTTTGCCGTTGACAGGCTAGACATCGGTGAGTTTATAGGTTTTATAGGCATTTCAGAACAGACATATGAATCTAACTTTACTCCCTGTGTCGATATAGGCTGGCGACTGGCACAAAAACAATGGGGTAAAGGTTATGCAACTGAAGGGGCAAAGCGATGCCTGGAATATGCCTTTAATGAACTGGGATTAGTGAAGATCATGTCTGTTTGCCCAGAAGTGAATAAACACTCGGAGGTAGTAATGCAAAAAATAGGAATGCGGAAAGTAAAAACGTTCGATCACCCGTTATTGGTAAGCTATGAATGGCTGAAAAGCTGTGTGCTTTATGAAATTGAAAGAACGAGCTGCTAGTTGGAAGCTATTTGCCAGGTGTACCCCTCACCAACTCCCATAGCACAATACCCACACTAACGGATATATTCAACGAATGTTTGGCCCCCCATTGTGGTATCTCAATGGCGGCATCTGCAATAGTAAGTACATTATCATTTACCCCCGACACCTCATTGCCAAACACAAGCGCTATAGGGGTACCATCCGCCTTGAAATCCTGTAGGCTGGTACTGTTATGCACCTGTTCTACTGCAACTATTGCATAGCCATTTGCCTTTGCAGTAGCAACGGCCTCTGTAACTGTAGTAAAGTGTTTCCAAACTACGGTTTCTGTAGCGCCAAGGGCGGTTTTGTGTATATCGCGATGGGGTGGTACAGGAGTGTAACCACACAGGTATATGGCTTCTATTGCAAATGCATCGCAGGTACGGAAGGTGGAACCTACATTGTGCATACTGCGTACATCGTCTAGTATAATGATGATCTTGTTCTTACTGCTTTCATGTACTTCATCAGCCCCGGTACGACCAAGTTCTTCAGGTTTCTTTTTTTCAAACATATTGGGTGCAAAGGTAAAGCATCCTAAAACAGTTGTTTGTTTTTACGATTACAATTACAGTAACTTTGCAAAAAATAAATAAGATATGAGTACCAAACTGGAGGTAAATCCCGGTATTCAGTGGGAGGTTCAGGAAAATGCTGATACCGATGTGCTTGAAGAACCGATACATAACATCATTGTATGGAATGATGATGTGAATACATTCGATCATGTTATTGCATCGCTGGTAGATGTTTGCGAACACTCGCATGAGCAGGCCGAGCAAAGTGCGCTTATCATACACCACAGGGGCAAGTATGCAGTAAAAAGAGGTGACTTTGATTTTCTGCGCCCGCGTTGCGAAGCCCTGATAGACAGGGGCATACAGGCTACTATAGATTGTTAGTATAAATATAAAAGGCTGCATCTGCAGCCTTTTACTATAAATTGGTTGATATTTATACCGATTTAGAAGAAACTGTAATTTACCAATGTTCCCTTCCTAAAGAACAGGTGTAGTATCTTGTTCTGGTAAGAATAGTGCAATTCCTGGTTTACAGACTTTATTGTCATGTTATGCGGTGCTCCCAAGGCTCCAAGTACTTCACTCAGTTTACTTTTACCAGCTCTAAGGAATGGGGCATAGCTATTATCAAATGCCTTTACTTGTGTTCCTGCTTCTGTTGTAAAAGATATCTTTTGCAACTTCAGGTTATCATTATCCCAATAGATAGACAGATCGCCTTTATTGGTTATGTAATGCCAGATGTGTGTTTTTCGGCTTTCTTCAATAGTAGCAGGCTTACCAAATTTTGACGTTACATCCTGAGGTGTAGCCTCACCGGGTTTCATATTGATGAGCGACACTATGTCGTCAAACGAACCCTCACCTGCCAGGCACATGGCCGGGCAGCTTAAACATGCAATCAGCATCACAATAATCAGTTTCTTCATTGTTCTCTGTTATTTCTTATAGGTTTATCTATAAAACTTATACCAAGTTAATGAATTGAATTGTGAAAACAATATTAATATTTGAAAACTGGTTTTCAGTACCCTGATATGTTTCCTGCTGTCGAGTTTAGATACTACTTTTACTGCCGGTCTAAAAGATATATGTAGTATGCGTAAATTTCTGCTTGTCGCAATCCTGTTTTCGTTCCATGTACAGGCTCAAACTTTAAAAAACATATCGCTTGATGATATATGGAAGGATAATACATTTAAGGTAAAGGACGTGCCTGGATTTAACGCCATGAAGGATGGTAAGCACTATACCCAGCTTGATGTGGAAAAGAAACACCAGTATATCAGGGTGTACAACCTGGCTACCGGGGAAGTTGAAAAGACTTTATTTGATAACGCAACACAATCTATAGCCGGGAAAGAATTATCTGTTGATAGTTATGAATTCAGCGCTGACGAGCAAAAAATGTTATTATATACTGAAGGTGAACACATATATCGCCGTTCAGTGCTATACCGTGTATATGTATATGATATAAAAAGTGGTTCACTCAACCTTCTTGACTATGATAAAGTACTCCATGCCACTTTTTCGCCTGATGGCAGCAAGGTAGCTTTTGTAAAGAATAATAACCTGTATTACAAAGATCTGGCTGGCGGTGAAACCACACCTGTAACCAAAGACGGTGAGAAAAATAAGATCATCAATGGTAATTGCGACTGGGTATATGAAGAAGAGTTTGAGTTTACAAGGGCCTTCAACTGGGCACCTGACGGGAAGAATATAGCATTTTACAGGTTTGATGAGAGCTTGGTACCGGAATATACCATCCCTATGTACCATTCTCTGTATCCTGATATGGACACCTATAAGTATCCGAAGGCAGGCGAGCGCAACTCATTGGTAGAGATCAAAATTTATAATTTGGTTGAGGTCAAGACAGTAAATGTAAATGTAGGCAAGGAGACCGATCAGTACATACCTCGTATAAGGTGGATAAATGCAGAAAGCTTGTGCGTATATCGTATGAACAGGCTGCAAAATAAGCTTGAATTGCTGGCTGCTGCTGTAGCTGACGGAAAGACAACGCAGATATACAAAGAAGAAAGCGATACTTATGTAGAGATAAATGACAACATCCAATTCTTACCGGGTGGTCATTCCTTTATATTAAACAGCGAGCGCAGTGGTTACAACCACCTGTATCGCTGGAACTGGGAAAAGCAAAAACTTACCGCTATAACCTCTGGCGACTATGATGTGGACCAACTGGTGGGGGTGGATACAGAACATCACTTGGTTTACTATACTACCGCGGCGCCTACGCCATTGCAACGTAAGCTATACGCTGTAGATTGGAACGGTAAAAACGCCAGGTGCCTCACACCCGAGAAGGGATACCATAGCATCACTCCGTGTGTGGGGTACAATTATTTCCTGGATAAGTATTCTAAAATAAATACACCTGCAGTGTACTATCTGCGCGACAGCAAAGGTAAAATAGTACGCACGCTTGAAGATAATCATGAACTGAACGGAAAAAGGGCAGAATATGCAATGGGCAATGTGCGCCTGATAAAAGTAAAAGGCGAAACAGAAAAGCTGAATGCATGGATCATGACACCGCCAGACTTTGACAGTACAAAAAAATACCCGGTACTTATGTACCAGTATAGCGGACCTGGAAGCCAGGAGGTTACAGATGGTTTTCCTGCAAGGGCTAACGATTATTTCTGGTACCAGATGCTGGCAGAGAAAGGTTATATTATTGTGTGTGCAGATGGTACAGGTACCGGTTTCAGAGGCGAAGCATTTAAAAAGAAAACCTACCTGCAGCTGGGTAAGTACGAAAGTGATGACCAGATAGCTGTAGCTAAGTATCTGGGTACACTTCCGTTTGTAGATAAAGACCGGATAGGTATATGGGGATGGAGTTTTGGGGCATTTACAAGCGCTACCTGCCTGTTTAAAGGCAATGATGTATTTAAGATGGCCATAGCTGTTGCACCTGTTACCAACTGGCGCTACTACGATAATATATATACAGAACGCTACATGCGCCGGCCGCAGGAAAACGAGAAAGGGTACGATGATAATGCACCTGAAAAGATGGCTGGTAACCTGAAGGGTAAGTTCTTGCTGATACATGGTACTGCCGATGATAATGTACACTTCCAGAATTCTGTGATGTTAGTAGATGCGTTGATTAAGGCCAACAAAGAATTTGACAGTGAATATTACCCCAATAAGAACCATGGCATCTACGGTGGTAATACCCGGTATCACCTATACCGTCGGATGACAAAGTTTATATTAGAAAACCTGTAACCGTCGGATGACGCACTTTGAAGTAGCTATATACAAGTGGCCCCCCGTTAGGTACACAATAAGGCGGGCAAAAAAGATCATTTTGCCCGGTCTTAAAGGTGCGTCTTTATATGAGGTAGTACGCTATTTTTTTATAGAGATAGGCAACTTGAAGTTGAGCGAAAAGGCAGCGGCAGTTACCTATAACTTCCTGATGGCGATGCCCCCTACGTTCCTCATATTGTTTTCCCTTGTACCTTACCTGCATTTAAATGATGTACAAAAAACAATATTGACCACGCTGCAGTTTATTACCCCCAATAATAGCGCTTATCATAGTGTGAGCACCATAGTTATTGACTTTATGAATACCCAACGGCGGGGCTTCCTGTCGTTTGGTATTGTACTGGTGTTGTTTTTCTCCTCAAACGGGGTTATGGGGCTGATGAGGAGTTTTGACCGGAATGAATTATTGTATAAAAAGAGAAGTGGTTTACAACGCCGTTGGACCGCAATAAAACTTACTTTCGTGCTCCTGTGCCAGGCCATGGTTTCGCTTGCTGTATTGATATTGCAGGTAAGCAAACTTAATTCCTGGATATTGCACACATTTCATAATCTTATAGCCATTAAGGTGGTCAGTATCCTTATTCTTATCCTCATTGTTTTTGTAGCTATATCTATCATTTACACCTATGGCCCTTCGCTTACTCAAAAGGTAAAATTTATATCTGCAGGATCTATATTTGCTACATTGTTCACTATACTCATCACATCTATATTTTTCTTCCTGGTGAATAATTTCATCAATTATAATAAGTTTTATGGTTCGGTAGGCACGGTAACTGCATTTATGGTTTGGGTATGGCTGAATGTGCTTGTAATTTTGTTGGGGTATGAGCTAAATGTAAGTCTCATACTGGGTAAACTTTCTCATGTTGAAGACGAAACTGATACGGACCTATAGCTTACTGCTTGCAGCTATACTGCTCATTACCGCTTGTAATGATAAAGAAAGTGTACCCTCACGGGTAAATTTTACAGAGCATGTGGCGCCTATACTGTATGCCAATTGCGCCATCTGCCATAGGCCTGGAGGTAACGCACATTTTTCGCTGGTTACTTATGCTGAGGCTAAAAACTATGCTGGTGCCATAGCCTATGTTACCCGCGAGCACCTGATGCCACCATGGCCCGCAGACCCTCATTATACCCAGTTTGTAGGGCAACGCCTGCTAAGTGAGCGTGATATAAAAGTATTGCAAAAGTGGGTAGAGCAGGGTAGTGAAGAAGGGCCGGCCAACCAATTACCTGCATTGCCAAAATATCCTGTGGGCTCAACAATAGGCACACCCGATATGCGCATACCCGTGCAACCCTTCTTCCTGAAGGCAAACAGCAGCGATCGTTTTCTGCTGGTGAAAGTACCGTTTGAACTACCCAATGATACTTTTGCCAGTGTAATAGAATTTGCACCTGGTAATAAAAACGTGGTACACCATGTGAATGGGGATATGATAAAGTATCAGTTTGATAAAAAAACCGATGTGTTTGCAGGCGAAAAGGTAGTGGATATGGTGGAAGACTCTACCATTCTGCAGGCTTACCAGCGGTTGAAATTACCTAACGATGACGGCTCATATCCTGTATTGCAGAAATCTGTGGTCAACTACCTGCCAGGGGTATTTGCACAGCGTTACCCTGAAGGGCTTGGGGGGTACTTCTTGCCACGTAAAGGTGCATTTTTGCTCAACGATCTGCACTATGGCTTCACATCTAAAGATGACATCTGGGATAGTTCTTACATCAATATATTCTTTGCTAAAACACCGCCATCCAGGCCTGTAAAGGAGTTTCAGCTGGGTACGCTGGGGGTATCTCCTGTTGAGCCTGATCTTGTTATACAGCCCAATATAGTAAAGCATGTGAGTAGTCATTTTAAAGTACCCAAAGACATTTCTGTACTCACTATTAATCCCCACATGCACCTGTTGGGTAAGAGTTTTAAGGCATATGCACTACAGCCCAATGGTGATACTATACGCCTCATCTCCATACCCAATTGGGATTTTAACTGGCAGTATTTTTATACCTTTAAAAAAATGGTAAAAATACCCGCCGGCAGTACCCTAGTGGCCGAAGGGGTATATGATAACACCCGTCAGAACCCCAACAATCCATTTAGTCCACCACAACTGGTGCGCGACCGCAACGGCAGCATGAAGGCTACAGATGAGATGTTCCAGTTCATCATTACCTACCTGCCGTATGTGGAGGGTGATGAAAATGTGAGTTTGGAACGGTAAGTAACAAATGTCCATTGTGAAATAATAAGTATATTGGTTGGTAATACTGACCAGTATAAACCCGATGCTACTTAAAGACCGACGCGTATATTTGATATTGATAGTATTGCTTGCAATATTCATGGCTTTTTGGAAATGTGGTGCTGCAGACCTGAATGACTGGGATGAAGCCAGGAACGGGGTAAATGCCTACGAGATGTGCCATAATAAAGACCTGGTAAACCTGTATTATAATGGCGTACCTGATACATGGAATGCAAAGCCGCCATTAATGACTTGGCTTATAGTTGCCTGCTATCATTTATTGGGGTTTAATGAGTTTGCATTGAGGTTGCCTTCTGTTATTAGTTCTGTAGTCTTTTTTATTTTCTTCTTTAAGCTTATCGAAAAACTGGAAGCACCGCTTACCGCTTTTTTAACCTGCTTGGTGCTACTATCGTGCAAGGCGGTGTTGGGTACACATGTGGGCATTACTGGTGACTATGATGCATTGTTATTGTGTCTGCTCACTATTTCCGCTTATTACTTTGTACGCTATGCCGAATACGGTAAAGCTAATGCTATATACGGTGTAGCTCTGTTTACAGCCATAGCTTTTTATACAAAAGGTACTGCCGCTTTTATATACCTGCCCGGTTTTATTTTGTACCTGCTGTACCGGAACAAACTGTTGACGGTCATCAGAAGCCCCAGGACTTGGATTGCTTCGTTGCTGTTTATGATCATCTGTACAAGTTGGGTAGGGTTAGTATTGCTGCATGGCCAATACAATACACAATCATTTTACGGCAGTAAAAACACTTTGGAAACCATGCTGTTTCATGATACTATCAGACGACTTGCCAGCACTGACTTTGAACAAGTATATGTACCAGATCATTTTTTCTTTTTTACCACCATCGACAGCCGTCTTAACCTTTGGAATTATTTATTTTATGTTAGCGTGCTCACTGGTTTAGTACTTCTATATCGTAATAGGAACTCCTTTTTAATTTTCATTACAAGGCCATCAAACAGGCTAACCCTATTTTCTTTGTTCCTTGCCACACCATTGATAGTCGTACTCACTATTGCCACTAACAAACATGCATGGTATTTAGTTCCGGCTTTTGGTTTTATAGCTTTTATTACTGTTAAGGGCATAATGTATTTAGCCGACAGGTGGAAACCTGTCTTTGCCATATGCTCTTGTCTCTTTGTGTTTACAATTACCCGGCAGTTTGTATATCTGAATACCCGACCACGCGAACTGCATGACCTATTTAACCCTGGTAATGCGTATTTTAAACAATGCAAACAGGTAGTATTAGCAGGTGGACAACCTGCGCAACGTATTTTTCTGTACCTGGAGTGGCTGAATATACCATTGGTAAAAAGAGATCGTTTATCAATAGAAGGTCTGGCCAAAAACACTGTACTGGTATTGAAAAAAGATCAGGCATGGGTGCTACCTTCCGGCCGTATAAAAACCATTGGGTATTTTGATGATTGCTGCCTGGTGGTAGTAGAATGAAGCTGGTACCCGACGTGCAACACGTATTTCCGCTCACCGACAAAATTCCCCCTCTTACCTCTGGCATTACGTTGCTAACCTATTCGCTATTTTCAATAGGAGATATTGTTTGCAGATTTGTTGCAAATGTTAATTGCCATGAACATTAAAGACAAAGCTATAGGGCTGCTTGAACGCCGGATCACCAAAACAGCACTTGTACTGGCTACCCGCTCATGGGCGGCCAATTCTTTCTACGAAGTAGATCTGCATGTACCAGACGCGGATTTTGACAAGCAGGGTGTGCAGCACATGAAGTGCAGGGTAAACCAGCTCACCTACCGCGACTACACCATTGCCATGTGGGACACCGAAACCAGGACCTGTACCCTGTTTGTAGATGCCACGCATGCTGGGCCAGGAGCTGCATGGGTAAAATATCTGAAAAAGAATGATACCCTGAGCTACCTGAATGTAGAATCGCATGGGTATAACAATCCGGCAAATAACAAGCTTTTGCTGCTGGGCGACCAAAGCGCTGTGGGGCATTTTTTAGCGCTGCAGCAACTGGCTGCACCTGGTACATATATAGAAGGGGCTATAGTGATACCACGTGTAGCACACCGCACAGAATTTAATGCTTATTACCCTGATCTGAATCTGCATACCCTTTCGGCTGAAGATGGCAGTACCCAGGCACTGGCGCGGTGGATGGAATACCGCGGCATAGATAACGATATGGTTTTTCTGGCTGGCAATGTACACATGGTGACAGCGCTGCGGCAACAGTTAAGAGTGATGGGCTATGGCAGCAAACAGATAGATGCGCAAGGATTTTGGAGGTAACATTAAATAATGGGGCATTCATATAGCTTCTTTATCTTAAAATGTGCATATGTTTATTTGGAACTCCGTACTCACATTTCGTAACTTGCTTCACTAACTATAAACTGTAATACCAAGGTCAATGCATATTACTCCATCTTTAAATCTAATAAATTTCAGCAGTTCATTATGCCCGGTGTCGGGCATAAATCGGGCATTTTTCGGGCATTTGTAAGTTGTAGATAAAAAGTAATAATAGCTGCCATAAGGCATTTCGGACGTACATCTTCAGATTTAATGCCCGATTTTCTTTTTTTCTGCGCATCGGGCATTTTCCTTTTTTCAGTGTCTGGAAGAGTTTTATGTATTTTCCATAAAACTAATGTGTTTTTTTACAAAACCTTTACCATTTCTTTAATTTCACAATTCGTTATTTTTATAAAAAAATAACCATGAAAAATATCTTCACAGCGCTTGTATTCAGCATAGCTGCAATAGGCACAACATATGCACAGAGCCATAAAATACAGCAATTACAAATTGGGGAGACTTTGCCTTTGCAGGAGGTGAATATGCCCAGTGCAACTAATGGTAAGACCATAACATTGGGTACTTCAGCTACGGCCAAGGGCTTACTGGTTATTTTTAGCTGCAATACTTGTCCGTATGTCATCAAAAGCCAGCCACGCACTAAGGAGATGATGAAATACGCTGCTGAAAAAGGTTTGGGTATGGTGATCATCAACTCTAACGAGGCGCAAAGCGAAGATGTGGACAGCTATAAGGAAATGGAGAAATATGCTAAGAAACAAGGCTACACTGTGCCTTACGTAATGGATGTACATGCACAGGTGGCCGACTTGTTTGGCGCTACGCACACACCAGAGGTTTATCTTTTTGATGCGAACAAGAAACTGGTATATAAAGGCGCTATGGAAGATAACCCCAGCGACCCTGCCAGCAGCACTAAAATGTACCTGAAAGATGCCATCAATAATATGCTGGTACAGAAAAGTATTGATCCTGATAAAACAAAATCTATAGGTTGCGGTATCAAGCGCAGCTAGTTCTTGTCGGTTGTATATACTGCCAGCACTATTTGAGCAAAATCTTTTACTTTTATTACCCAGCCCCGTCCTTAACGCCGGGGCTGCTTTTTGATAATAATTTGATCATCATCTACTACTTACATTGCTGAATGAGTACTACAGAAAATACCATTCTTGGTTTAAAGCTACCTACCGATCCACGCTGGGTAGATCTGGCCAGCATATCGCTGGAGGATATACTCACAGACCATGCTTTTTGTGAGCAGAAGGCCGCAACATCATTCATCACACTTATACAAAAGCACCCCGATAAAACGGAACTGGTAAATGCCCTTGCCCCTGTGGTAACCGAAGAGTGGGGGCACTTCAGAATGGTGTGGGCCGAGCTGAAGAAGCGCGGCTATGCCCTTGGTCGCCAACGCAAAGATGAGTATGTGAACGGCCTGATGCAACGCATACCGCTGGATAATGGCAAGAACGAGGGGTTGCTGCATAAGCTGCTGCTTTTTGCAATGGTAGAAGCGCGCAGCTGTGAGCGGTTCCGCTTACTGAGCGAAAACCTGGAAGAGGAATCTTTGCGCGAGTTTTATAGAAAGTTTATGGTATCTGAGGCGGGCCACTACCGCTTGTTTATAGAACTGGCCGAAATGTACTACCCTGAACCAATAGTAAGGGCTGCATGGCATTGGTGGCTACAGGTAGAGACGGAAGTGCTGGCACAGTTAACCCCGCGGGGTGATAGGTTACATTGACCTGATATTTTGTGAGAAAATAGTGCTTAATGCACGCGTGGTAAGTCGATTTGTCATTTTTCTTTTCTTTTTGTCAATTTAATTGACATTATTGCTATCTTTACACTGGAGATATGCAATATTCAGAAAATTCCATAGCAGTAAAGGATACTATTGTCATGTATGTTGACATGAATAGTTTCTTTGCCAGTTGCGAACAGCAACTGAGACCGGAATTGCGTG
>Ga0206878_10010_pt1 | contig 99449 bp, 87 predicted proteins | sample Alteio_BWOrgCont_8_FD_152621 | JGI IMG/M metagenome (GOLD analysis project Ga0206878, IMG submission 152621) | Enriched cells from forest soil in Barre Woods Harvard Forest LTER site, Petersham, Massachusetts, United States -... | ecosystem: Environmental > Terrestrial > Soil > Temperate forest >... | reverse complement strand
CAGGCGCCAACTCGTTAAACAACGATGCCGCATACTGGTATAGGTTACGTGCCTGTCCCAGGTGGTCAAGGGCCATATTAGTTATGGCTATGTCCTGCTCCAGCACTGGTCCGTGCCCGCACCATTCACTCAACCTGTGGCCTATCACAAGTGCATTATCAGCTATCTGCAGGGTATATTTTATAAGTTCTTTACTCATCAGGATGTTTTATTGAATAACTAATTGAAGCAATGTTGTTACATATGCGTCAATTCATCAGGCAAATTGTAAAACGTAGGGTGCCGGTATATTTTATCATTTGCAGGCTCGTACAGTATTTCAGCATCTCCCGGGTCAGATGCATGTATGTATTTACTTTCCACCACCCATATGCTTATCCCTTCCATACGCCTGGTATATACATCGCGGGCATTTTCTATTGCCATGTCTGCATCTGCGGCATGCAGGCTGCCGGCATGCTTATGGTCAAGCCCTGCTTTACTGCGTATAAAAACTTCCCAAAGTGGCCATTCCCTTTTACTGTCTGCTTTTTGTGACATACCTGTTTACAATTACTATTTACAAAAAACAGCAACGGCTACAAATAACAGCCAATATGGCTTTTGTTCCTGTAGCCGTTGCCGGTATATTTATGCTGCCTTTTTTTCTTTCCGTTGCCTGCGTTTATCGCTGTATGCCAATGCGGCTTCGCGCACCCATTGCCCTTCTTCCCATGCCTTTCTGCGTACATCCAATCGCTCTTTGTTGCATGGGCCGTTACCCTTAAGTATGTTATAGAATTCGTTCCAATCAGGTGTGCCAAAATCATAGTGGCCTGTGGCTTCATTCCACTTCAGGTCTTTATCAAGTATGGTCAGTCCTAATATACGAGCTTGTTCCACAGTTACATCTACAAAACGCTGCCTCAGTTCATCATTGGTAAAACGTTTTATGCGCCAGCGCATACTTTGTTCTGTATGCGGACTGTCTGCATCCGGCGGCCCAAACATCATTAGCGATGGCCACCACCAGCGGTTCAATGAATCCTGCGCCATTTTCTTCTGCATTTCCGTACCGTTGGCAAGGGTCAGCATTATTTCATATCCCTGGCGTTGATGGAAACTCTCTTCCTTGCATATGCGTACCATAGCACGCGCATATGGCCCGTACGATGTCCGGCAAAGCGGCACCTGGTTCATAATGGCAGCGCCATCTACCAGCCAGCCCACAGCACCCATATCTGCCCACGATATAGTGGGGTAATTAAAAATGGAAGAATATTTTTGCTTGCCGCTATGCAGCTGCTCCATCATATCATCGCGACTGATGCCCAGGCTTTCAGCAGCACTATATAAATAAAGTCCGTGTCCTGCTTCATCCTGCACTTTTGCAAGCAGTATAGCTTTGCGGCGCAGGTTAGGTGCACGGGTTATCCAGTTACCTTCAGGCAGCATGCCCACTATTTCACTATGTGCATGCTGGGCTATCTGGCGTATCAGCGTTTTCCGGTAGTCATCCGGCATCCAGTCCTTAGCCTCTATGGCCTGGTCTTTGTCCATCTTCTCATCAAAGTGTTCCTGGAACGAATGCACTGTCATCTGATAAAATGTTTTGTGGCTGTAAATATACTAAGAAAACCGCAAACATACCTTTTCGGCAACGTTTGCGGTTCAGTCAATTATAGCATTTAATTGTTAAATATCGTGTCCTTTTTAGCCCTTCCTTATTCCCCTGCCATCAGCACCTGCCAGGCTTTTTCCACTTCTGCTGTGTCCAGCAATTCTTTGGCATATATATGCAAGGCATTCTTTCTTGCTGTTTCATTGTCTTCATATTCTCGCATGATGCTCACTAGCCTGTCATCATACAGCACATCAGCAACTACTGGTACTGCTGCCACATTTCCCAACAGGCCAAGGTTATTGCCTGTTAAAATTGTGCTGTTGCGTATATGCGCCGGCAACGCATCCACACCTACGCCACAGGTCATATTAGGTTTGGCTACTTCAAACACTGCGGCTCCAGATGCACGGCAATAATAATCGCCGCCCATGCGTGCCACCAGATCTATTTTATGCGGATCTATCCTGCCTTCTGCATCCAGTATGTTATCATCTATGTGCATACACACTACCTCACATATCACCAGGTTCCCTGCACCGCCTTCCTGTCCTGTCTCTACTACTTGCAATACTTTGCACTCCAGCTGCACCGGCGATTCCTTTACCCTGAACGGTTTTACTATATCAGAGGCTATGGGGGTAAACCCAGCCTTCTGAAACTCATTTACGTTCTTCGGATATTCGCAACTCGCCAGGCTGGTTTGTTGCACTATATTATAGTTAACAACATTTATCACTACTTCCTTCGTAGCATATACATTCTCAAGGGTATGCTTAATCGTATTATCTCTTACTCTCCGTGCCGGCGAGAATATCAGTACAGGTGGCTTGCTGCCAAACACGTTAAAGAAACTAAAAGGCGATAGGTTAGCATTTCCTTCACTATCTATCGTACTTGCAAAACATATAGGTCGGGGTGCTATAGAGCCTAATAAGTAGGCATGTAATTGAGCGGTCTTTATCTCGCCGGGTACTATCTTCATGGCTGCAAAATAATTAAAAATCACGGTAATGAATTTGGAGCTGCCCAAAATGCCCTCCCAACACCACACAATTGCAACAAAACAAAAAGCCTGCAATTATGCAGGCTCAATATCTTAATAGAAATCCGATTCTTATTCTACAGACATCGGTACAGTAACACCGGTCTTATCCCATTGTATATTCAGACTGGCATCGGTCACGTTAATAGTCAGCTTTTCAACAGGTGCATTCAATTGTTGTACTGGCACAGTTACATGCAGTACATCATTCTTCTTTATTTCATCGTACTTAAAAGATCCCCATTGTTTCAGTTTGCTGTTCAGTATAATGGTCCACTCATTCTTTTCAGGTGTGGTAAACAAAGTGTAGGTACCCGGCTTCACTGTCTTACCACCAAATTTGGTCACCTTGCTAAAAGTGATCTCTGTGGCTTCATTAGCGCCTGTGCGCCATACCTGTCCATAAGGTACAAGCCCTCCAAATATTTCACGTCCTTTTTTAGATGGTTGGCCATAAGATATAGCCACGTTTTCGCTCTTAGCTGTTACCCGTGGGCTGGCTACTGTCTTTTCCTGGGCAAACGCGCTTGTTGCGGCTAGTGTGGCAATGGCAATAAATGAGGCTATTTTTTTCATGGTACTGTATTTTTTTTACAAAGTAAATGCTTTATTGATTAAAGCACAGGCATTTCCTATCGTAGTATCCTTATTTCATCTCACAAAAATTGCTTTAGAAATTCCTTTTTCTGGCTATGTTCATAACATGTGCATTTCATAATGTGTTAACATACATCTCATTATTATGTAACAATTATATCGGTATCTTTAATAGAACTAAAACGCATCCATATGCTATGGAGGACTTTTAAAGGTGAGCCGTTAAAATTACCTATAAAAAAAGCAGTGGAAGATGCCATTGTACGCGAAACATCTTTAGGGTATAAGCTAAAAGTATGCATCGGTACAGACTCACAAGTAAAGGGACTGGAAACCGAGTTTGCTACTGTTATCGTTTTCCTTCGGGAGAAACAGGGTGGCTTTATGTTCATCTGTAACGACAGGACAACCACCAGTTACTCCATAAAAGAAAGAATGCTGGTAGAGGTGGCAAGAAGCATAGAAATAGCCTACGAACTCTGCGATCTTTTTAATCGCTACGATATTGAAATGGAGGTGCATGTGGATATAAACACCAGCCCTCATTTTAAAAGTAACGAGGCCTTGCGCGAAGCGATGGGATATATATTAGGCATGGGATTTGCCTTCAAGGCCAAACCAGAGGCATTTGCAAGCAGTTGCTGCGCCAATAAAATTGTAAATTAATTCTTCACGTACTTGCGTCTTTGCCGCTATCTGCACCTTTAGCCATGCAGTATCTTGTTGCTCAGATAAAAGATCACGCCAAGTGCTAAGAAAAATAAAATCCCACGATAAAAAAGTTTGGCGTTAAAACGCGCTCTCCTCTTCGACGACCTATAAGACATACTATTTATTCATTATTGCTTAATAGGACTCACAATATCGTACTCCAGTTTGTTGTTCCCGTTAACAGCAGTAACGGTAAAACCATGCTCCCTAAGCTTTTCTGAAGTCTCCGGGTTGATTAAAGAAAACCGAAGTTGCAAATGCCCATGACGCTTATAATCCTGGAATTTATCTAATATCATTTGATATTCATCCGTAACGCTCATATGATTTTTCCCTTTAGCCATTAATAGAAATTAATGAAATGATACAAAACTGTAGAATAAAGTTAATGCGTATTTAACTCACTATCAAACAAAAAAACACTTTAACTTTTTATTAACAATTTTGAATCGACAGGAATATCCTATATGTATTAATGTTAACTTAACATTAATTTAAAGTATTAAATAGATGAAATTTTACCGCAAAGGAATTGCAGCTTTGCAGTATTAGGGGTGGTTATCACTAAAAAATACCCTCTTTTATTTCTTGCCAAAGGGCATTGTAGCATATAGCAGCATAGCTAGAAGGCGCAAATGCAGGAACAGGTGCATTGTATATCCCCATTTTCTCAATGTCTGAAAGGTTGGGAATATAGTGTTCAAAAAACTTCTTGTCTTTATATAGCTGCTGCATCACATCGCTATGCATACTCTTGCGCATGTCCACCATTGTAAAGAAACACATCAGCTTGTCTATGTCACCCTTCTCCCCCAAATGTTCTTTTACTTGCTCATAGGTGCGGATAGATAATGTGGTGGGTATCACAGGCATGAGTACGGCATTCGAAGCATGGAAAATATTATCCGCAAGTATAGAAAAACCGGGGGGACAGTCAAAAAGTACAAAATCATAGTCATATGCAATCTTTTTTAGCAAAGTCTTTAATTGCTTTTTAGATGCATGGTGATCCAGCAATATGTCCATCTTTCTTGCCGATGTGTCGGCTGGTATAATGTGCAGGTTCTCATAATCGGTCTCCATTATGATGTCCTGTATGTCTATCTCGTTCTCAAGCAGCTTCTTTACATTATTCTTATGGCTCGGGTGTGCTTTGTAGTAAAAGCTGGCAGCCCCCTGTGGATCCAGGTCCCAAAGTAGCGTTCTGTAACCGTCACGGGCGCTCAGGTATGCAAAGTTTACGCACGATGCTGTTTTACCCACCCCACCTTTAAGATTGTATAATGAAACGATGAACATAGCGGAAGATTTACATTTTCACTCTAAATAATAAAACTAATGCAAATATTCTTTACAGGATATTATTTTCCTTTATCCTTTGGCTGGTCGGGCTCCTTACCACCTATATTAAATATCCTGTAGCCCAGGCTCACACCTGCTTCATCGGGCTTCTGGTAGGCAAAAGACTGTCTGTTTACTATAACATTCCCACCTTTACCGGTCACAAAATATTGTATGTCTTTTTTATTACCGTTTTTCACAAAAACAACATACACATCGGGCGCCGGTATTGCCAGATCAGTCACCCAGTTTATATTGCATGCTTTCAACCTGTCTGCAACTTCTTTATCCACAGCGCCGCTTATATGCAGGTTCATATTCATTTGCAGGCCTGTATAAGGCACAAGCTGCGGGTAGGTGGCGTACAAGCGGTACATCCAGTCATTATAAGCTACATTATCCTTACGCTCTTTTGCACATTCCGCTTGCGCCTGAAAAACTCGGGCTATAAAAAGCTTCTCAAAGTCAACATCAATATCTGGCGATCGCAAAATGCCGTCCAGCATGGTCCGCGCATATTGGTAATTACCTTCTTTTATCTCCAGCAGGGCTACAAAAAGTTGAAAATATTTGCGTACATATTTACGGTCGTCAGTCAGGGCTTCTTTCCTGAACTTATCTAAAAAGTAACTGGTACTAAAATCTTTTATCAGGTACCATATCTCGTCCCACGATACCGTACTCTCTGTAGAAAATAGCTTGTAGATCACCATATCCCTTTCCGGGTTCTGCGAAAACTGGTTAATGATCAGGAATTGCTGCAGATATTTGTCCACCTTCAGGCTGGTCATGTTGGCCAGCACACGCGGATTATACCACCAGTTGCGGTTTTCAAATTCTTGTTGCTGAAAAGCCGCATCTTTATTAATAAGTTTCAATAGTTGTATGCTGAAATCATATTGGCTTTGCCCAAGTGTAGTACCAATGTGCAACTCTTTAAAAGATGCCGCCTTATCTGCGTATCTGTTTGCTTCTTCTACTTGCCCGTCATAAAGCATACACCGTGCAAGGGCTATATTATACCATCCAAATCCCGGGGTTGATCCTGCAGATCGTATCATATCCCTCATAAGGGCTGCACCTGTTTTGGGCTGCGCTTTATAGTTATCTATTATCGATGAATAGTATGCCCACTCCTGCAGACGTTTATCACCACCATCGCTACTTACAGACTTTTTATACTCACTCTCAGCAGTCCTGAAATCACCACATATAGCTCTGAATGTAGCATAGTTATTATGCGGGAATATAGGGCTGTTGCGCAGCAGGTTAAAGTAGTACTCTGCAGAGTCTATATTGATAGAATAACTGTACAGTATAGACTTGTAATGGTACACCCCAAGTATGTCATTTGCCTCATATCCCGGCGGAAAAATATGTGCATTAGTTACTTTGTCTCTTTTTATTTTATGCAATCCCGAATCCAGCATCCTGTTTGCAAGCGCTTCATTCTCCTTAATAGAATTTTTCAGGAAGGGATATTTGGTACTGGTATAAAAACGGTTGCGGTGCACCGTCCAGCCCAGGTAGTTATAAGCATCCATATAAAAATCACGCTGAAAATTCCAGTGCAATACCCTGCGTAACAACAAGTAAACTTTTTCAGCTTCATCCATATTACTATAACAGTTCATTAAGTATAGCGCCGTTAGCGTATAGTCTATATCAAACTTATAGGCAGGGTAATACACCATCAGGTTGTCAGTACGTGTAGCCAATTGTTTTCTGTAGTCACGCTCCAGCAAACGCAAGGCATGCTCCAACGGTACCGATGCATTTTTAAAACCCAGGTAGTCTGCTGCGTGATTGTATTTATACGCCCCCTCATACAGCCACCCAACATAGTAGGTGCTATCCACACGCAAAAACTCGCGCGATCTGGGCAGCGCATCCTCGCTGTTCACATTCACCCCCATACGTTTGGCATCTATTTCACTGCGCGCAACCAGTTTGGCAGCCGGGTGTGGCGATGCAAATTGTACTATCTGCTGCTGCCCTTGCTGTTGTGCCTGTTGGCCCTGGGCATAGCACAGGCAGCCGTACAGCAATACAAGTACGGTACAGCAATAAACATATCCTTTTTTCAGTAAGCCGGTCATGTGTCGGTACAGACGGTGCAGGTTTATTCAATAGTGAATCATGGCTGTATATAACTTATACATTTTATACATTACCATGCAAAATTAGGCATATAGCTTCAGGCGGGCTAGTCTTTCAGCCTCTTTATTAATAATGCCATCCAATGCTTTTTGCCTGCCTTCTTTGTTGCGGTATATAAGCCTGTGGTCTATCACAGCATGTGCTATATCTTTTACATCATCCTCTATCACAAAGGTGCGGCCACGCACCAGTGCATATGCGCGCAAACATTTCAGAAAAGCAATACCACTGCGGGTCGATGCTCCAAGTGCTATATCCTGGTGGCTGCGTGTATTGCTTACTATATTGGCTACTGCTTTTACTATTTCTTCATGCACATACACCTGTCCTGCCTGGTCTTGTAGCGATAGTATGTCTGCCATACTAAGCACTTGTTCCAGATGCACCAGGTTGTTGGCTATATTCAGGTATTCACGGTATATATCAAGCTCTGTTTCTTCATTCACATACCCAAATATGATTTTCATGAAAAAACGGTCCAGCTGTGCCGCTGGCAGTGGGTAGGTTCCTTCCATCTCTACAGGGTTCTGTGTAGCTATGGTAAAGAAGAGGCGCTCCAGCTTCAGTGTTGTATCGCCAACTGTTATCTGGCTTTCGGCCATAGATTCCAGCAGTGCGCTCTGCACTTTGGGCGAGGCCCGGTTTATCTCATCTGCCAAAAGTATATTACAGAAAAGAGGGCCTTTTTTAAATACAAATTCTTTGTTGCTGTCGTCAAAAATATGGGTACCTATCAGGTCCATTGGCAACAGATCTGGCGTAAATTGTATGCGCTTAAAAACAACGTGTTCCTCTCCCCTTGCGCCGCTTATACATTGTGCCAGTGTACGTGCCAATACGGTTTTACCGGTACCGGGGTTGTCTTCCATAAGTATATGGCCACCGGCAAGCAGGCAGGTAAGCACAAGCTCCACCTTGTCGCGCTTACCGCGTATTACTTTTTCTACCTGGTTTATTAAATGTTGTATTGCTTCTGTAGCATTTATTGCTGCCGGTGCTGCTGTATCTTGTTCCATCATACAATATTTCCTTTATACAAGTTTACACATTTATATAGTGTAGAAATAAAGCACGGTGGTAATTTTTTGTGAAAAGATGTTTTATTGCTTAGTCAGCAGGGCTTTCTTTACATTGTTAATTTCAGTGGCCATAAAGATCATAGGTATCAATATCAGCAAGGCGGCCAGTGCATTGCATTCCCAGTCATACTCGCCGCCAATATTTAAAGAGCGGTGTATGTATTCTGCTGTCACAATAATACCCGAAAAAAGTATCAGCAATTTTAAAAAGCCCACCAGTTTTGCCATACTGCTGTAGTAGGCTTCAGTTCTCTTTATACCTGGTTTTTTGGTGGGGGTGTATGTAAATTTCTCAAAGTAACTCACCAGCAAGTATAGCGACATTCCTATAGCTGGTATAATAAATACCTGTGTCTTATTACTAAACTTGTCCGGCAATCCGTCTGTAAAGTGTATAGGTATATTAAACGGAAGGTTAATATAGCCTACTATTGCTATCAGGCAAAATAATATCAGCAGCAGCGTACAAGCTCTCCCTATAAATTTATCGGCACTTAAGTGATGCTTGTCAATTGGAGCACTATATTTCAAGATAAACAAATTTAACGGATGATATTTCTGTTAATTATCGATTAAGTAAATGTAATTAGTTTATTCATTAAAGTTTAAAAAAAATGGCAATATAGTTTTACACATTTTAAACATAAAAATGTGCAAAACGCTGATAATAGACGACGCACGTATTTACACAACAAAATCTAATATTTTCACAATAAAATATACAATCCCATTATTTACATATTATCTTCACACCTCTAAAATTTATCTATGAAAAAAATAATTTTATCTGTTTTTATAGCATCCGCAATAAACAATGTAACAAGTGCTCAAACTTTATTTGGTCCCGAAGTTGGCCTCAACCTTACCAACATAAAAGAAAAATATGCTGGGGCCTCTATTAGCGGCACAACAAAGCCGGGGTTTAAGATCGGCATCGTAACAGACAACTACCTGGGCAGCAACCTTTATTTGCAGCCAGGACTTTTCTTTTCAGCTAAAGGCACAAATTCCTCCCAGGGTGACAAAATCGGGATTAACTATATCGAGGTACCTATTAACTTGCTGTATAAGTTCAAGACAAATACGGGCAACTATGTTTTCGTTGGGGCGGGACCTTATTTTGCAGTTGCCGTTGGTGGGCAAGCTACATCTAATGGCTATACAGGTAAGATCAACATTGGCTCTTCTGAAACCGACGACGTAAAACCTTTCGACTTTGGCTTAGGATTTAATGCTGGCTACCAACTAAGGCAAGGTCTCTTTTTCCGTGGTCAGTATCAATTTGGTCTGGTTAACATAAATCCCACTCACAACGCATACAGCAGCGATGCCACTGTAAAAAACAATGGCTTCAGCATCACAGTCGGTTGGCTATTTGGCGACAAGGGCCATCCGCACAAGAATAAAAAGCCAATCAAAAAATAAAGATAGATATAGTAAAAGGCTTGTTTAACTTATCATTTAAATAGGCCTTTTTACTTTGCCACTGCGGTAGGCAATAGCACGAACAACGAACTGGCTATTCCACTACCGTTGCAATGATACTAAACGGTCATCATTAGGCCGGAGGCAGTAAAGTTTAAAAATTTAGGTGTCTCAGCACGGTTTCATTCCATCATAATAAATACCCATGAAGAATATCCTTCTAATTATTCTCGCAGCTGGGCTTGCAGTAGTTGCCCATGCTCAAGTAGCTCTAGGGCCGGAGATAGGTATCAACTTTTCGAACATAAAGCTGAACAAGGAGTACCAAACAGGAGAACACGGATTCAGGGGCGGTGGTATTTTAGATGTACGACTTGGCAAAAATTCAATTGTTTATTTTCAAACAGGCGCATTTTTCTCAGTTGAAGGTGCCGGTTTTGGCTACGGTATGAATAGCGGCAAACTGGTCATCAACTATCTGCAAGCACCCGCAAATCTCGTCCTTAAATTCTGGACGGTCGGCGACAACCATTTCTTTATGGGTGTTGGCCCTTATGCGGGCTTGGTTGTTGGCGGTACAGCAACAGAAAACGGCGACACGCGAAAAATAATTACCGGTCGAAACGCTAGTAAAGATGACATTCGGCCAAACGATATTGGTTTAGGCTTCCAGGCTGGTTACCAGTTCACATTCGGACTGTTCTTTCGCGCCCAGTACGGCTTCAGCATTATGAATATAGCACCCGATGAGAACTCCTACGGTGCCAATAACCAGATCACAGCAAAAAATAGTGTGTTTAGCTATTCCGCTGGTTGGCTGTTCGATAACATACACTTTCATAAAAGAAGAAAAGCATATTACGGAAAAAAGGGTTGGTAATAGAGATATGGGAAAGCGAACAGCCTTCCCATATCTGCTGCAATACCTACTTACTCTGCAACCGTATCACTGGCACCAGCATTTCCTCTAGCGATATACCTCCATGCTGAAAGGTATTCTTATAATAATTTACATAGTAGTTATAGTTGTTAGGATAGCATAGAAAAACATCGCCCTTTGCAAAAATAAAAGTCGAGCTTACGTTTGGCCGGGGCAATCCTGCCAGCTTAGGGTCGCGGAAAGCCAGCACATCCTTTTCTTCATATTGCAGGTTGCGCCCGTGCTTGTAGCGCAGGTTAGTGGTCGTCTGCCTGTCACCTACACATTTGCTAGGTGTCTTTACACGCTGCGTTCCATGGTCTGTAGTCAGTATGATCTGTATGTCTTTATCTGCAATTTTTTTCAGTGCGCGGTATAGTGGTGAGTGCTCAAACCAGCTTACAGTTAGCGACCTATACGATACTTCGTCGCTGGCCAATTCCTTCAGCACCTCCATTTCTGTACGTGCGTGCGACAGCATATCCACAAAATTATAAACGATAACAGTCAGGTCGTTTGACAGGTAATTATGGATGTTATCCTCCATATTCTTACCATTCTCATTATTGGTGATCTTTAGGTATTGTGTCTTCAAATGATCCAGTTTCAATTGCTTCAACTGGTACCTTAAAAACAACTCTTCCGATAAGTTCTTGCCACCTTCTTCGTCATCATTTTTCCACTCCAGCGGAAATTTTGCTTCAATGTCTATTGGCAACATTCCCGCAAATATGGCATTACGCGCATATTGTGTGGCTGTCGGCAATATGCTGTAAAACATATCTTCTTCCACCACTCTAAAAGAATCATTGATGATAGGTTGCAATACCTTCCACTGGTCATAGCGCAGATTATCTATCACTACCAAAAAAGTAGGCTTTCCTTGTTGCAGGTATGGGGCTATCTTTTTCTTAAACAGCCTATGCGAAAACAACGGCCCTTCCTGGCTGTCTTTCTGCACCCAGTTGCTGTAGTTTTTAGAAATGTATTTAAAGAACTCTGTGTTAGCTTCTGTTTTCTGCGACTGAAATACTTCCATCATCTCTTCACTGTCACTTTTCCCCATTTCCAGTTCCCAATATACCAGGCGCTTGTATAGTTCCTTCCACTCTTCATGGTTAGGGCCAGAGCTTAGTGCCATAAACAGGTTCCTGAAATCCTGCTGGTACGCATTTGTGGTCTTTTCAGATACCAAACGCTTTCCATCCATTATCTTCTTCAGCGATAGCAATACCTGGTTAGGGTTCACCGGTTTTATCAGGTAATCTGTTATTTGTGAGCCTATCGCATCGTCCATTATATCTTCAGCCTCATTCTTAGTTACCATCACTACCGGCATCTGTGGTTGCAGCTCTTTTATCTTCAAAAGCGTTTCCAGGCCTGTCATGCCGGGCATACTTTCGTCCAGTAGCACCACATCTATATTTTTCTCCTTCAGCAATTCCAGCGCATCATAACCATTGGTCAGGGGGGTCACCTCATAACCTTTGTTCTTCAAAAAAAGTATTTGGGATTTCAATGAATCTATTTCGTCATCTACCCATAGTATCTCGCCTTGTGTGCTCATAATTGTTGCGGTCTGGTTTGTTGTGTGAGGATTGATTTGCCTGCCAGATAGCCGATAAATTTACATGACTATTTTTTTATATTGTAGTGTTTAACGCAATTTTGGCAGGCATAAGTGTTGCAATAACGTGCGAGACCTATTAGTATTGCATACTAAATAAATTTTATGCCAACAATAACAGTACGCAGGGCCACAAAAACCGATTGCCCAAGGATGCTGGAACTTATAAATGAACTCGCTGTGTTCGAACGTGCACCGCATGAGGTCACCGTAACACTCGCGCACTTTGCAGAAAGTGGGTTTGGCACCAACCCTGTTTGGTGGGCGTTTGTAGCAGAAGAAGCAGGTATAGTAATAGGCTTTGCACTATACTACATACGTTATAGTACATGGAAAGGGCAACGCATGTACCTTGAAGATATACTGGTTACCGAACAACACCGTGGCCGCAATGCAGGCCGTTTGCTCATGGATCAGCTCATAACAGAAGCTCGCGAAAAAAATCTTTCAGGCATCACCTGGCAAGTGCTCGACTGGAATACACCAGCCATAAAGTTTTATGAAAAATACACCTCAAAATTTGACGGTGAATGGGTGAATGTGAGTATGGATATTTAGACCTCAATCCATTTTTCGTCTATTGGCTATCATTATTACTAAATAACGGAAAGACGGTTTACTTCTCACAAACTGTCTTTTTTATACTCTGTATTTCTAGCTGAATATTATCTCATCACTTATTACGCATTACCACCAATGCGTTAACACTAAATAACAGTATATAACACAAGTTAACCTACTCCCGGTAGTTATGAAACTAAGTTTGTAAAGACAGGATAGCACGTACTCTGCTTTCCACATCTATACAAACATTAAAACCGGAAAAATGAAAAAAGGATTTTTACTCGTTTGCCTTTCTATTAGTTCACTTTGCTCTTTCGCACAGCGCAATGCAGACTTGGCCCTAACTATGTCATCACCTAGTAGCAGCGCCCCAGTCGTAGGTTCTTCAGCTTTTAATTTTACGGCAACCATTACCAACAACGGACCAGATGTAATTAAAACAACAGATACATTGGTGATCGCATTTCTTCTCGACAATGGAACATCTCCCGTAAGTTTCATTTATAGTGGTCAAACTTATTCTTCACTTGCCAGTGTATTTAGTTCACAATTAGCATCAGGCGCCAGTGGTAATATAAATGTATCTATTGCACTGGCTACATTTCCGGGAACAGGCACCCATAGCTTTTGTGCCGTAGCGCTCGCCCTTAACAGAAGTCACGATTCAGTTCATGATGCGCAACCGGCAAATAATAAGGCCTGTGCTAACGTAACCGTTCAGAATGCCACTTCCGTCCCTGTCATATCAGGCGATTATGGGAGTGTAACCGTATATCCAAACCCGGCAATATCTGCTGCAAATATTAAACTTGAGCTGCCAGCCGATGAAGAAGTAAACATTTTACTTGAAGATATGTATGGGCGTACTGTTTACAGCATCCCTAAAGGAACGGTACAAGCTGGCACTTCTACCGTTCATTTAGACACACAAAATTTACCTGCAGGTACATATATATATAACGTACAAACAGGCTCGGGCACAAATCGCGGCAGGCTTGTGGTAGCACATTAGTGTCAGCAAGCTTTTCATAGGCATATCTACAGCTTTTTTTGAATGAGGTAGGTTTATCCAGGCAGGTACCCCAAGAGGGCCTGCCTTCTTTTATTATAGCATTACTGTTATCCATAAAGGGCTTAGTGTTATTTAGTGTTAATACCCCTGCACCCTATCGCATATATCATTACTTTTATAAGAATGGTTATCAGCAAAATTGTTTAGGCTCGTATGTATTATGTATAAACACCTAAAGGCTATTTCTTTTAATAAACTCGCCTTGTATATGGCGATGATATTGTTTGTAGTGGCGTTCCAGTCTTATTGGTTATGGGACAATTATCGCATGCAGAAGAACGGGTTGCTAAAAGAGATAGAAAATAAAGTTCAAAAACAGGCGCTGGCGTTAACGCTACAAGAGTTAGCCGGAAATATCCAAACTACAGGTGCAGACAGCAATACCAATACGTCATTTGCTTCAGCTATAAAAAAGGACACTTCTGTCTTAGATGATAATCCCCAGAAGGCGACCAAAAAGGACCTCCAGGAATACTCAAGATTATCGTCTATCTCTTTTACACTATCCAACCCTTCAGTGTTGATCGATGATAATAATCACGATAGTGCACTCTATTACTTCTTAAATAAGAACATGCCTGAGCTTGGCGGTATTAACGGTAACAGCATCGTTATCTATAATCATTCACAACATGGCTTTAGATCATACCCCCGTAACAAGCCTTTTATTAACCAGAACAATACATTGCCTATAGCTGCTAAATTAAATTACGGTTCTAAATTCCAGGTACATATTCGTCACCTGAATTTAATCGTATTACATAAAATGTATAGCACTTTTATCTTTTCGCTATGCTATCTTCTACTTTTTGCGGCAACAATGTTCGCAATAATACAAGCAGACAAACAAAGTAAAAAATTGCTCGAAAGCAAAACCAACTTTACAAACAATATGACTCATGAGTTGAAAATACCATTATCAACCTTGTTTCTGGCTACCGAATCGCTGGATAAGTACAGCAGCCACGCCGACCCTAAACAGGTACAGAAACATGTTTCCATTATTTACAGTGGCTTACATCAACTATCAGATATTGTAGATAAAATATTGGCTACAGCACGCTTTCAGCAGCACCAGGTACGCCTGCATTGTCAAGCCGTAAACATTAGATCTTTAATTGAAGAGGTACTGAAAAATATGCACTTACAATTAGCGCAGAAAAAAGCCACAGTCGATATTTCCGGCATCCCTGACAATGCATATATCTATGCAGATTATGAACAAATGTTGCATGTTATTTTTAATCTTATCGACAATGCAATAAAGTATACAACAGCCGATCCATTAATAACGATCACATTAAAAAAACACAACAATAAGTATGCGATACTGCTAAGAGATAATGGTAAAGGTATCCCTCAGAAATATTTTCGGGAAGTATTCCAACCTTATTTCAGGGTACCTGAACAGGATATGCATAATGTAAAAGGATACGGCTTGGGGCTCAGTTTTGTATTGCATATCATCCGTTTACACTCTGGTAATATACGCATAGTAAGTTCAGAGGAAAACGTTGGAACAATTATAGAAATAAAATTGCCTGTGCACGATGTCTAAAAAACATGTTTTATACTTAGAAGATGATCATCAGCTGGGTGAACTTACGTCAGAATTACTGGAGAAAGCCGGGTTTGCTGTAACATGGGCTAAAGATGGCGCTTCAGGTCTCAGTAGGTTTAGAGAGCAGCAATTCTCCATTTGCATTATAGACATTATGATGCCCCGGCTAGATGGCTATACACTTGTAAAAACGATACGTACCACCAATGCCTTAATTCCCATTATCTTTCTCTCTGCCCGGGTACTTACAGACGATATTATAAAAGGATTTGAAATAGGTGGCGATGACTATATGAGAAAACCATTTAGCATTGAGGAACTTATTGTTCGGATGAAAAGGTTATTAAACCGGCATACCGTTGAATCCACAGATCAGAAAATAGTAACTATTGGCAGGTATGTTTTTAATTATGAAAATCTTGAACTAAAGATTGATGATCATACAGTAGCACTTTCTCCACGTGCAGCCGAATTGCTTTACCGCATGGCGATCGATAAAAATAGAACATTACTCCGGCGCGAAACATTACTTGATCTGTGGGGCGATGATACTTTTTTTAACGGGCGAAGTATGGATGTATTCATTTCTAAGATCCGGAAGCATTTATCAGCAGACGACCGCATAAAGATTATCAATATTCGGGGTATGGGCTATAAACTTATAGTTTACTCTTAAGGTTTATTCCCTCTTAACTACAACCTCATAAAACCCCGCTTCAAATATCCCGGGCAGCGGTACACCTTTAGCTGGAACGAAAAGTTGATCACAAACACAAGGTACTGGTCTTTAGTACTGGCGTTGCCACGTTGCTTACCTGCTTCGCCTAGTGTGCTGGCTGGGTTGGTTACCAAAGTACGGTTCTGTAGCAAATATGCAGGATTAGGGTATCCTGGAGGGCCTATCGGGAAGTTTGCAGCGCCCACATAAGTAGCGTGTACATCATCCAGGTATCCTGTAGTGGTCAGCCGGTCAGATATTTCTGCACCTATATTCATGCCGGGGTGCACCCAGTATTTTACACCTGCACCTACAGGGAAGCAAATTGCAACATCTCCATATTTTCTACCACTGTAGCCTGCCATTTGCCCTTCAGTGCCTAATGGTCGTAAATAGTATTTTGTACCATTTAAGGTTGTATAGGGGTTATAGTAAAAAGCGCCTATTCCACCTGTAAGGTATGGGGTAAATCTGCTGTCTTCCTCACCGGTTGCAAACCTGAAAAAATTAAATTCTGCTTGTGCAAGGCCCTCTACAATATCACTCTTAAAGTTCAGGTTACGCTCCTTTTGAAAAGGGTTGCTGCTGTATTTATCATCATAACCTACTGAGGTATAACCCACCGAACCCCTTAAAGATATATACGGATTAAGATGTATGCGGGTATAGGCAAGTACCGCAGGCTTTATTTCTTTAAATCCATAGTTGGTATTCAAGTCGCCAAAGTACTCGGTGCCGCCTAAAGAAATTCCATATTCAGTACCCGAAAAAAAAGTTTGGGCCTGGGCTGTTAGCGTACCCATTAATAAAGTAAAAAGTATGATTTTTCGCATATCAGCCACCTAATAGATAAATAGAACTCTAAATTAAAGTATTTATTGTTTTGGAGGGCGTTAATTACGCTTGTCAATACCCCAATACAATTTCTGGCGTATCGTTTTCAGAAAGTTATGCTCATCGGGCCGTACCAGGCTCACTGTAAACGATTCTCTTTTTACGGCTATCTGTACGCTGCTTTTTATAGTCTCCGTCCGCGCATCAAGCGTACACAAAAATTGCTCCGTGCGGCCTTCTACTTCAAACGATATTACATTATCATCCGGTACTACAATAGATCTTGTATTTAGGTTATGGGGCGATACCGGGGTTATAACAAAGCTGGATGTTTGCGGAAATACAACCGGGCCGCCGCAACTTAGCGAATACCCAGTAGAGCCCGTTGGGGTAGCTACAATAAGGCCATCGGCCCAATAGGTATTCAAAAACTCGCCATTCAGGTAAGTGTGTATTTTTATCATAGACGATGTGTCGTTGCGATGAATGGTAAATTCATTCAGGGCAAACGGCGAACCGTCAAACAGGGGTACGCTGGAATCCAGGTGCAGCAGCGTACGTTTTTCAAGCGTATAAGAACCACGCACTAGCGATAGTATGGCATCATCTACTTCTTCTTCAGGTATAGCTGCCAGAAAACCCAGCCGCCCCAGGTTGATGCCTATGAGCGGTATATTGGAGTTGCCCACAAAGCACACGGTGTCTAGTAAGGTTCCATCGCCACCCAGGCTAAAGAGCATGTCGGTATGTGGCGGAAGGTCTTTTTTACCTGTAAAGAACCGGGGCTCTGTTTCTATATGCGTATGTGCCATCAGTCTTTCATAAAAATCTTTATAAAAAACCAGTTGCAGCTTTTGCTCCCTAAGTTTATTAATAATGCGCAACAATACAGGCAAGTCCTGTACGTCAAATGTCCTGTTATAAAGTGCTACAAGCATAAAAAATATCGTGGCACAGATGCATAAGGATGTATAATAAATTTAAAATTACTCCCTATTCACTGCCACTGTGTAAATATAATCCATTTTGCCCCAATTGATTATATGCCAGCTCCAGCCTTATCTTTATTTCATAAAATGTTATTATATCTACTCCTGCGCCTACCGAATAAAGTAAACGGTTACCCAGGTAGGCGTTCCCAGGCACTCCTGTTCTCACATAGGCAATGTCTGTGAATATTTTAGGATATATACGTAAGGGCAATGTAGTAAAGTATTTCACTGGTATTTCCTTCAGTTTAAAGTTGATGAGCTCCCTTTTCAGATCCAGCCGCAGCACACCATAATCGCTCCCGTTGATCACATAATACTCATAACCTCTTATGTAGTCCATCGCTGTGCCCAGTCCTCCTTCAAAAGCATAGGGTTGGTTTTCTGGTACCATCAATCTGCCCCTGAAAATAACAGACGTATACCATTTGCGCAAAGGGTTACGAAAGTACCCTACTTCAACGTTCAGGTAATTTTGAAATTTAAAGCCTTCTATTCCCACCCGCGATAGTGCATAGGCCACTACCTTTTCTCCTACTAATGGATAGTTCCAGTTATCTACATGGTTATATTCAAAACGGTACAGCAATTCTAAAAGTTTCAACCGTTTGCTCCCGTTCAGGTAATAGTCATGGTTTAGTTTCGGCACCGTATCGCTTACAGAGTAGTCTTTGTAACTCAATTGCAGTATATGCCGCGTGGCATAGCCCGGCCTGTATATATAACTGATTGCTCCTTCAAATTGGGTAAGCATATAGGGTCCTGTATAGTTACCCACATACTGTAGTTTGTTTGAGTCTGTGGCAAAAAATATCTGGTGGTTGCGGGAGTAAGATAATGATATGCCCAAACCATTCTTTTGGGCCTTATCCACATATGGTTTAGTATAGCTGATGGCTAGCTTTTGGGTATAGCCTGCCTGCACTGTGGCTGATAATACATCAAGGTTGCCGCTTATATTTTTGTCCACACCTGTAAGGCCCAGGTTAATGCGGTTCAGGTTGTGGTTCTGTTCAGACCACCACACATTAAAGTTTCGGTCTGCTAGCTGGAAGGTTACCTGTGGAAAAACATAGAACCTCTCTTTTACATATATATACCAGTCCATTTCATCTGCATCAACACGTACTACCTTTATTTCCACCTCATTAAAAATGGTCAGGTTCGTAAGCCGCAGTTTACTTTCCTCCACAAAATAATTAAGCGAATCTGTCGATATCACATCCCCCTCCTCTACACTTAGCTCTCGTAGCAGCACTTTCCTGCGCGATACTTCGTTGCCAGATAGTTCTATTTTTCGTACGGTCAGTTGCACGGGTTTCTTCGGTACTGTAAAAAAATCCAGGGTATCCGGGTAGTGGGAAATGCTTTTAGGAGCCTGCCCGTGCACACCCTGTACAATACAGAAAGCAAAAAAAATAAGCAGGAGGTGCTTCATCTATCGGCGCAAAGATACTACAGCAGAATTTTTATGGAACTCGCGATTCTTAAAATAACATGTATAAAAACCATACTACCCTTTAACAGAGCACCTTTGGCAGCTTAAATTACAACAAATATTATCCCAAAACTTCCGTAATTTTAGTATTATCATTCCCCTGCCATGAAATACATATGTTCCATTCTTATTTTAGCTATGCTTGGCATAGCGGCATGTACACACAAATCAAATGAGGTTATAACTAACGATGGCAATTTTCCAGCTCCTATAGCTGCCATAATGATCACCAAATGTGCCATAGCAGGGTGCCACAACCAGGCCAGTTACGGCAATGCTGATAGCCTTTTGCTCGATAGCTGGGAGCATCTGTTCAACGGCAGCTCCAGCGGTGCAGAAGTAGTAGCCTACAATGCCCAGTATAGCCCGCTTATGTATTTTGTAAATACTGATAGTACACTAGGCACCGTAGTAGCCCCTACAATGCCTTATAGCACAGCAAACAGGCCGCTTCCGGCTTTAAGTAAAGAAGAGTACATGACGCTTTATAACTGGATACAGAATGGTGCACCAGATAAGAATGGCAATATCCCGTTTGCTTCAAACCCCGAGACCCGTCAAAAAACTTACCTCACACAGCAGGGTTGCGATTTGCTCGCGGTTATAGACGCACAGGCACACGTTGTAATGCGGTACATACCTATCGGTATGACCAATGCTATAGAAAGTCCCCATTGCGTGCGCGTGTCAGACGATGGTATGTATGCTTATGTAAGCTTCCTAGCCGGACAGTACGTACAGAAGATCGATACCAAAACCGATCAGGTAATAAGCAGCGCCCCACTAGCCGGCATAGCGGCCAATGGTTCATGGAACATTGTTCATGTTTCTCCCGGCGATACCGAATTGCTCACTAGCGACTGGGTAGCAAACGGCCTGCTGGTTGCTATCAATGCCAACACCATGCTGGTAGAGCCAGAAAGAACCTGGAACGCCACCAGTAATGGTATTGTGTGGCCGCACGGCATTGAAACCAACGCTACATTCGATACGTTTTTTGTAACATCGCAATACAGCAATTTTGTATATAAGCTAGTACCTAATGGGTTTGGGTTCTTTAAGGTCAGCCTCGATGGTAATAAGCCGTCAACATACACAGACAGCGACAATACCACACCAAACCCCCACGAGATATTAATGACACCCGATTATTCAAAATACTTTGTCACCTGCCAGGGTACCAATAATGTTGCGGTGATAGATGCACATACAGATAAGATATTAGCAACTATCCCTGTTGGCGTTTTCCCGCAAGAGCTGGCTATGTCGCGCACCAAACCATACATGTTTGTTACCTGTATGGAAGATGCTGCCTCAGCTGCATACTACCCGCATTCCCATGGGTCAGTCTATGTCATCAACTACAATACCTTTCAAATTGTGAAAGTGCTGTATGGCGATTTCTACCAGCCCCATGGTATCAGTGTCGATGATCAAAATGGCACCATACTTATTGCCAGTACCAATGCTAACCCCAATGGGCCTGCGCCGCACCACGTCACCTCTTGTGGTGGCCGCGATGGTTGGTACACTTACTTCGATCTAAATACCCTCACACCACTCAACAACCGCCGTTACGAGGTCACCGTAATGCCGTATTCTGCCGCCACACGTTTTAAATAACCGGTTGTGTTTCTATACACTTAGTCTCTATCTTTGAGACTATGCTCACAGTTTCACTACACGGCATCATATTAAATGCACCCCATGGCCTCTACCCTGAAGAGCAGGTACTTGGCAACGATTTTGAGATAGATGTTGACATTTGGTTACCCATAGACCAGGGCAAACCATGGCCTTTTGTCGATTATACCCTTATACGTAGTACTGTAGCCACTGTGTTTAACCAACCGGGCCAGCTGCTCGAAACATTTGTGCAACATATACACACAGCCCTGAAGCAATACGTCCCCCATTCCGAAAAAATAAAAGTAGCCGTAAGAAAGTTGCATCCACCAATGGAAGGGCAGGTAAAATATGCACAAGTCTGTTATGAAGGATAATAGAATATGATCCATAAAGTATTATATTTACTTATATCACCGCCAGCTATGAAGTTAAAAATATTACTTATCCTACTCTGTCTATCCATTGCTTTCTCTGCCTGTGTGCATAAAACAGCACCAAGTCCCGTCATTTCTCAGGGCAGTTATCCACCTGCCATAGCAACTATAATGGTAACCAAGTGCGCCATAGCCGGTTGCCACAATCAGGCCAGTTACTGCAATGCCGATAGCCTACTTCTCGATAGTTGGGAGCACTTATTTAAAGGAGATAACTCTGGAGCCGTAGTTATACCTTACAGTCCAGCCTATAGCACTTTACTCTATTACGTCAATACAGACCCCAATCACGGCATTGCATACCAGCCGCTGATGCCTTACAGTACTGCAAACAGGCCTTTAACAGCTTTAACAACCAGTGAATATGACACTTTAGTCGATTGGATAAAAAATGGTGCGCCTGACAATAACGGGAATATAGCGTTTGCGTCAGATCCTGATACCAGGCAAAAATCATACTTGATACATGGCGATTGTGACAAAATAATAGCTGTGATTGACTCGAAAACAGGGCTTGCTATGCGTATCATTCCTACTGGCGATGAACTATATGGAGAAGCTGGTCATGGCATTCGTTTCTCTCCCGACGGTATGTATGCTTATGCGTCTTTAATAAACTGCAAATATTTAGAAAAAATAGACGCTCGCACCGACCAGATTATTGCACAGTTAGATTTGTCCAATTATACAGGACGCACTAACCAGTTAGCCGATATAAAAGTATCACCAGATGGCAATAAATTGCTGATAACTGATTTGACTGGTTTTGGATATGCTATTCTCGTAAATACACAAACAATGACTGTCAATACAGTATGGTCTTCGCTGATAAATCCACACGGCGTAGCAGCCAATGCTACTTTCGACACCTTTTTTGTAACCGCCCAATACGGAAATGCAGTTTATATCCTTTTTAACGGCGGTTCTAAAGCAATTAACATTCGCGATACTGGCAAGACCATTATTGGCCAAAATATCGACAACAACCTTCCAAACCCTCATGATATTATCATGTCGCCTGATTATTCGAAGCTTTTTGTAACCTGCCAGACCCAGAACCGCATACAAGTTTTTGACGCATATACCCATACTATTATTGATTCAATACTTGTAGGTGGCTATCCTCAAGATATGTCCATATCGCTTACACATCAGTACTTATTTGTTACCTGTATGAGGGATGATGCTGTAGGCGGCGGTTTAGGCTCTGTATATGTCATAAATTACAACACCAGGCAAATTGTAAAAGTGATTTACGACCAGTTTTATGCACCTCATGGTATAACAGTAGATGACAAAGACGGATTAGTATACATAGCCAGCACCAACAATGGTGGTGTATCACATCATCTTACTTATTGTGGAAGCCCCAATGGATGGTACAATGCCTACGATCTCAATACACTGCAACCTGCTATGTCAAACAAAAGGTTCGACATTTTCTCTTTCCCCTACGCAATGGATACCCGCTTCAAATAATCGAAAACAATAGTTCTCCCATGCCTATCTATCAATATTTCCCAAAAATGCAATAGCCCCTGCGGAAAACAGGGGCTATTGCATAATATTTAAGTGTGCTTCACGCTTATTCTCTCTAGCTATTCACCAGGTTGCCAAGGGCATTATCATACGCCTCCTTCCAATCACTTATATAGCCCCATGCTACCTCATCTATATGTATCTCACCTGTTGCATTCACATGCCCTATCTTGGTATGTGGTATGTTCTTTAGCTCAGCTTCAAACAACTGCTGTATAAAAGGATTTATACTCACAACTACGCGGCTCTGCCCTTCGCCAAACAACCATGCATCTTTACGTATAGTTGGGTCTGTTGCTACACTAAAGCCTAAACCGTTAGTCATAGCGCTCTCCAGCAAACAAGCAAACAATCCCCCTTCCGATACATCGTGTACCGAGCTCACCAGTTTTTGGCCTATCAGCTTTTGTATTATCTGCTGTAGCTTGTACTCCTCTTCCAGCTCAAAATGTGGTGCAGGGCTCAGGCTCACACCCTGTATATGGTGCAGGTATTCAGAGCAGTTAATATCGTTGCGGCTCGTGCCTATTACATATACAAGATCCCCTGCCTTTTTAAAGTTCAGGGTCATTTTCTGGTCCAGCGATTCTAATACGCCTACCATACCTATTGTTGGGGTTGGGTACACTGGCCCATCCTCACTTTGGTTATAAAAGCTCACGTTACCACCGGTCACCGGAGTATTGAATTTTTCACAGGCAGCGCCCATACCCTTTATGGCATGTACAAACTGGTAATATACTTCCGGGTTATAAGGGTTACCAAAGTTCAGGCAGTTGGTCACACCTACTGGCAGTCCGCCACTGCACACTATGTTACGTGCAGCCTCGCTCACAGCTATCATTGTACCCTTATAAGGATCTGCATAAACGTAGCGGCTATTGCAATCCGTGGTTACAGCAAGTGCTTTGGGTGTACCATGCACACGCACTATTGCTGCGTCGCTTGGCGCATTGGTGTGCGTATTGCCTGTACCCACCATACTGTCATATTGCTCGTATATCCACTTCTTGCTGGCAATATTGGGTAATTGCACCAATTGGTAAGCTATATCGCGCAGGTCAGCAGGTACAGGTATAGAGTTGATGTCAAACTTAGCAATTTCTGCCAGGTACTTAGGTGTTGTGTATTCCCTTTCATATACAGGTGCGCCACCGCCCAGTACCATGCTTTCAGCAGGCACATCAGCAACCAGTTCACCATTCATGTAGTACTTCAGGTTTTTATCAGTGGTCACTTCACCTATCTGTACACAGTGTATGTCCCACTTGTCAAATATGTGCTGTATCTCAGCTTCATGTCCTTTCTTCACTACTATCAGCATGCGCTCCTGGCTTTCACTCAGCAGCATTTCCCATGGTTTCATATTAGCCTGGCGTGTAGGCACCTTGTCCAGGTGTATGATCATCCCATGCTCGCCCTTGGCGCTCATTTCGCTGGTGCTGCAGGTTATTCCCGCTGCTCCCATATCCTGCATGCCTATTACGGCGCTGGTCTGCAATACTTCCAGGCACGCTTCCAGTAGTTTCTTTTCTTCAAAAGGATCTCCTACCTGCACTGCCGGCAGTTTTTCCGCACTGTTCTCACTAATGTCAGCCGATGCAAACGATGCACCGCCTATACCATCCTTACCGGTAGATGCACCTACTATAAACACCGGGTTGCCTGCACCGTACGATGTTGCTGAAGCTGTTTGCCCCACGCGTACCACACCTACACTCATGGCATTCACCAATGGGTTGGTTTGGTAGCAGCTTTCAAAATATGCTTCACCTGCCACAGTTGGTACGCCAAAGCAGTTACCATAATGGCCTATGCCTTTCACCACACCTTTTAGCAGGTGTTTTGTTTTTGCATTGTCCATCTCGCCAAAGCGCAGCGAGTTCAGAGATGCGATTGGGCGTGCACCCATTGTAAAGATATCCCTGTGTATGCCTCCTACACCTGTAGCCGCCCCCTGGAAGGGTTCAATGGCAGATGGGTGGTTGTGCGATTCTATCTTAAATACGCATGCCCAGCCATCACCTATATCTACCAGGCCGGCATTTTCTTCACCTGCCTTTACCAATAGCCTGTCTCCGTCACGTGGCAGTGTCTTCAGCCATTTTATAGAATTCTTGTAGCTACAATGCTCGCTCCACATTACCGAGTACATAGCTGTTTCAGTAAAGTTGGGCGTACGGCCCAGCACTTCCTTTAGTTTTTCAAATTCATCTTCCCGAAGCCCTAATTTTACTGCCTGTTCTAATGTTGCCTGCATTGTGTATAATTGGTTATGGGTGTCACGGTCTTACCCGTCCCCTGTATTTTTAAAGTGCAAAAATATTAAAAGTGGATTTGTTTTCAGGATATTTATAAAACCCACAACATATTAAACAAAAAACACACAGCAACCAGGCATTATTTTACACAAAAAGGCCATTCTTCTCGGAAACAGCCTTCTGTATATATTTTAAATTAAATTCTACTTCCCTTCATAGATCACAAATTCCACTCTACGGTTAGCACGTCTTCCTTCGGGGGTGCTGTTGGTCATTACCGGGTTTGCAGCGCCCATACCATTAGTTATTATCCGGGTATTTCCAACGCCATCGGTCTCCAGAGTGTTTTTTGCATTTTCAGCTCTTCTTTTCGATAATGACAGGTTCACCTCATCAGTTCCTGTATTGTCCGTATATCCGTTTACTATAACATGCACCAGGCAATAGTCCCTCAAAGTATTGGCAAATTGCTCCATAGACGGCAATGCTTGGGCTTTCACCTGGTCTTTATCAAAGTCAAACATCACCAATTCAGGATATACTACTCTTACTGTGTCACCGGTCTTGCTCACGTCTGCATCTTTTATATGCCTTTTCAGGTCTCTGTGCAGAGTACTCATATATCTTCTATTGGTCACTTTTTTAGAAGTATGGCAAGCGGTCATCGATGTCAGCATCGTAACGGCCATAATTAAAACGGTTAAAAACTTTGTGGTTCGCATATGTATTAGTGTTTAGTTCTAATAGGTTACCAAATAAAACCGTGCCTGCTGGTTTATCCCAACAAAAAATGCCACTCACAAGGTTATTGCGAGTGGCAAAGCATTTAAATGCAAATACTTAAGCCGGTATCTGTGGAGTATATTTATAGGCCTTTATAAAGGCTACATTGCGCCTTTCTGTAGGTGATAATTTACTGCTCACATCATCAGCGTTGCCCTTGTACCAGCCTTGATGATTAAAATGATTTTGCAGGTCGCTGTCAGTAAACCGCATACCATGGCGCGCATATATTTCATTCAGTATCACTTTCAGTCCCCATTCGCTCAGGAACTTAAGGTCCTTTTCAGTCAGCACCCTTGCACTCCCTTCAGGAAATTCACCCGGATACTTTGCCCGCAGGTCAGCAGGAACGGTATGCACTCTTTTTATCTTATAAAAAGTCTTGCCTGTGCTATTGCCGTTTTCGGTACTACTACCTGCCGACGATTCAGTCGTGGTAGTCATAGCAGTACTTCCTGCCGTAGCACTTTTCAGGCTATCCAGCAGGCCATTTATGCGCGAGTCCCGGCTTGCTATTTCCCGCTGTAGGCTATCCGTAGCGGTAGCACAGTTATTCCCGCCCATATCGTTCTTGCACGATGCAAACAATATTGCGGTAACAGATAAAATGAGAAGTGGTTTGATCATGATTAAGTGATTTTAATTGTTATAAAATATCAATATAAAAACCATCATAAAAAAACTGTGCCCCGCACATTACACAATAAAAAAGCGGATGGCTGCTCAGCCATCCGCAATATTCTTTTTTTGAAGTATTATTTACCCTTTCACACCGGCTGCCACAAGCGCATCCTTTACAAACGATCCCAATTCTTTTACATACGCTGGCGAGAAATCAAACTTAATACCTGCAGTCGCATACAGCTCTTTCAGTGTTTTAGTATAGCCAAGGCTTAGGGCTTTCATATAGTTATCCAGCGCTTGCTCTTTGTTTTGGCGATATTGACGCCACATAGCTATTGCACCTAGTTGTGCTATACCATATTCTATATAGTAGAATGGCACTTCAAACAAGTGCAGTTGTTTCTGCCAGAAGTTGGTACGGTACTCTTCAAATCCACTCCAGTCTGTAATACCGGTCGAGAATTCATTCAGTATAGCCAGCCATTGCGTTTCACGTTCCTCGTTGGTATGGCCCGGATGGGTATATAACCAATGTTGAAACTTATCTATAGTAGCTATCCATGGCAATACAGATATCACACGCTCCAGTTCTTCAAGCTGTGCACGTTTCAGTTCAGTTTCGTTAAAGAACACATCCCAATGCTCCATGCTAAACAGTTCCATACTCATACTGGCCAGCTCTGCTATCTCCATAGGGTATTCTTTAAAAGCACTTAGCTTCAGCGGGTGCGACAAGAATGAGTGTACCGCGTGGCCACCCTCATGCATCATCGTGATCACATCACCAATCGTACCGGCTGCATTCATAAATATAAAGGGTACACCTGTTTCTGCAAGTGGGCAGTTATAGCCACCGGGGGCCTTTCCTTTACGGCTCTCAAGATCCAGACGCTTCATGTCCGTCATGGTATCCAGGCACTTGCTAAAGTATGGGCGCAATCTGCTAAACACCTCTGCTGCTTTGTCAGAAAGTTCCTTCCCTGTTTCAAATGGGTGCAGTGGCTGGGTACCTACCGGTTCAGCATCACTATCCCATGGCCGCATTACGTCCAGTCCCAGGCGTTGCTGCCTGTGCTTTATCAGCATTGTTTGCAATGGCATTATATGCTCGCGCACTGCGGCGTGAAATGCGTAACAGTCTTCAGGGGTATAGTCAAACCGCCCCAGTTCCTTAAACTTGTAATCCCTATAGTTTTCAAAGCCTGCATTCACAGCTATCTGCTGTCTTATGACCAGTAGTTTATTAAATAGTTCATTCAGTTGGTCTTTATCCTGCATGCGCCTCGTAGCTACTGCTCTGAATGTTTTTTCACGTAGTTCACGGTCAGGATTTTGCAAAAATTTCGCGGCCTGTTGCAGCGTATATTCCTTACCGTCTATCTCTACGCTCATTTTTGCGCTTATAGCGCCATATTGTTGCGCAAGCACACTTGCCTCCGCCTGCAGGGCTACATTCTCTGGCCGGTACAATTGTATTGCATTGCCTACACTACGCAAATACGGAAAGTATTGTGTTGTATCCAGTTCCTTTGCATAGGGGCTTTCCTGTAACTTCTTGTTTAGCTCAAAACCATAAGGCTTCATATGCGGCTCTATCTCCATACAGAAGTAGGTAAACGCATCTTCGTATTCTTTGTTCTCTGTATAACAGGTCATGTTGATCTGGCGCCACGCAGCATCTTCGCTGATCACCGCTTCCAGTTCACTTATATCTGCCAGCCATTCTTCCAGTTCTTTTTTATTATTTATGCTACTGTTTTGCAATTGTTCAAAGTATGGTTGCACGGCATCCCATGTAGTTACTTTAAAATCTTCTGGCAAAAATGTCCGTATTGGTTTTTCTATCGGTACAAAGGTGGTGTCCATACTTTTATTTATATCTTTCTTTACGCACTGCAAATTACGTTCCTGTCCTCTAGCAGAACAACTTTTTTTAAGAACATATTAAGATAATAAATTCTTTAATAATGCGTTTTTCGCCTTGTTTCAGTGGTATCGCCCTTTAACTTATACACATTCTTTAATCGTTAATTCTTCATAATAAATTGAAAATCAATTATAAACACTATTTATTTTATCACAAATTACATCTTATTCAATAATATCTATACACCCGTCAACATTTCCTTTTTTTAAAATCGGGCGGTGTCTTATATTTGCATCAAGTTGTGAATTTAATGGGTTAGTAAGTAGAGCCGCCGGATTCCTCCAGTGGCTCTTTCTTTTTTCATCTCTTCCTTTTCTCTATGGCCAAAACACGATCAGCTTTTTTCTGTCAGCAATGCGGCTACGAAAGCGCAAAATGGGTGGGTAAATGCACTTCCTGCAATAGTTGGAATACTATGGTCGAAGAGATCATTATAAAAGAAGAAAAACAGAAACCTGTTGCTTGGCAGGACGAAAAACAAACGCCCAACAAAGCATACAGCATAGAAGATGTAATACCGCAAGACGAGGCCCGCATGCAAATGCCCGATGAGGAGCTGAACCGCGTATTGGGCGGTGGTATGGTACCTGGCTCTGTAATATTGATAGCGGGAGAACCAGGCATAGGTAAATCAACTCTGTTCCTGCAATGTGCCTTGCAATGGAAAAACATCACAACGTTATATGTATCGGGCGAAGAAAGTGCACATCAAATAAAGTTGCGTGCCGATCGGTTAGACATGCACAATCCCAACCTCTTCCTGCTTACCGCGACAGATACCAACACACTCTTCCAGGAAGTAAAGAAGGTAAAACCACAATTACTTATTATAGATTCCATACAAACAATGGAATCTCCTTATATCGAATCTGCCGCTGGCAGTGTATCTCAGGTACGCGAATGCGCAGCAGAATTACAGCGTTTTGCCAAAGCTTCCAATATTCCTGTATGTATTATAGGCCATATCACTAAAGATGGCACCATTGCAGGCCCTAAAGTATTAGAGCATATGGTCGATACCGTTTTGCAGTTCGAGGGCGACAGGCATTATGCATACCGTATTTTGCGCACGCTCAAGAATAGGTTCGGTTCCACTTCCGAATTGGGTATTTACGAAATGGTTGCCGCAGGCATGCGCCCCGTTACAAACCCGTCTGAGATACTATTGTCACAGCACGACGAAGCCTTAAGCGGAATAGCCATTGCAGCCACACTAGAGGGCTTACGCCCTATGATGGTGGAAGTGCAGGCACTGGTGACACAAGCGGTGTATGGTACCCCGCAGCGCACCGTAAGCGGCCTCGACCTCCGCAGGTTACAACTCCTCCTTGCGGTCTTGGAGAAAAGAGGTGGTTTTCATTTTGGCGCTAAAGATGTTTTTGTAAATATTGCAGGTGGCTTTAAAATAGAAGATCCGTCTATTGAATTGGCATTGGTATGTTCCCTGCTGTCTTCTTTTGAAGATAAACCACTGCCATCCAACATATGCCTGGTAGGTGAAATAGGTTTAAGTGGCGAAATACGCGCAGTAAATCGCATAGACCAGCGCATAGCAGAGGCTGATAAATTGGGCATGGATGCCATATTCATCCCGAAAGCCAACGCAAAGGGGCTTGAAGAGAAGAACTTCAAGATCGCTATAAAGACAGTGAACAAAGTAGAAGATGTGTATAGGATGTTGTTTTAATCCCTGTCTGCTACAACCTACGGAGCTGACGCAGCCGTGAAGGTCTCACGTAACGTGGAGCTTGATATGTCTGGAATAATAATCTCCTTTATTTTATATAACTTGATTCACGCAACCAGGGTGCTCCCAGATAAATTCCGTCTGTTAAGTAGGTGGGTGAGATATCGCGCGGAATGATAAACAAGGCAACCATAAACAAAAAAACCCGTATTCATGAAGATATTGCTCCTTATCCTCGCAGCATAGTCAGTTGTATAAATAATTGATCAACCCTGAAAGGGTGGCATAATTCCACCATTTTGTCATTTTTGATAACGGCTTATTATAACAAATCTCAACAATCAAAAGAATCATAGTTCATACAAACTAGCTCCATCAACGGACATTTTAAGACATTTTTGCTTTTAAGTAATAATAGCTACAGCAAAAGCATTGCAACATGTATCATGCTCAAAATGTCCTTTCTTCAACAATAAACCTTACAGACATTTATGAAAGATCTTCTCCTAAAAAGCAGATAACTGGTCGAAGGGTCCCCTTCGTCCAATACATAGGAAGCGTCCGCTTCCAACCATACGATCAAACGTCAGTCCGGAATAATAATATTACAAACACATACCTACTAAAATACAAAGAATAAGTTCGGACAAACTATCTCCATCAACAGACATTTTAAGACATTCTGCTTTCAAGTAATAAAAGCTACAGCAAAAGCATTGCAACATGTATCATGCTCAAAATGTCCGTTTTATATTTTAAGATTCCACAGACATTTTGCGAATAGGACCACCACAATTAAGGACACAAATATTCAATGTTGCAAAAATAAAGGCTAAGACAGTATCTCAAACATAGAGTATAACTCTTGCTTTATGAACGGTTCAGTTTGTTCAATCGTTCTACAGCAGTTCTTAATGTTTCATCCTTTTTGGCAAAACAAAACCTTACGAGCTTATCATCCTTTTTGTTGCTGTAAAATGGACTTACGGGTATAGTAGCAACACCATATTCTTTGGTAAGCCATTGCGCAAATTCCACATCGCCAAGGTCGCTGATGCGCTCGTAACCAGCTACCTGGAAGTAACTGCCCGATGCTGGTTTATATATGCTAAAACCAGTCTGGGAAAGAAGATCCAGGAAAAGGTCTCTCTTTTGTTGCAGCATTTTATACACAGGTTCCCTGCCACCATTGGCCAGGTGGTGTGCCAGCGCATATTGTGCAGGAGTATTAACAGAAAAACAAAGATATTGATGCAATCTGCGGAAGGCGGTGGTAAAATCAGGAGGTGCTATACAATACCCTATCTTCCAGCCGGTATTATGAAACACCTTACCAAAGGAGTATAGTGCAAAGCTCCGTGCGCGCAGTTCAGGGTGTTGCATTACGGTGTAGTGTTGCTGCCCGTCAAAGATCAGTTGTTCATACACCTCGTCCGATACGATGATGATGTCCGTATCGCGAACTATATCGGCTAGCTTATCCCAGTCGCTTTTTTGCCACACTGCACCTGTGGGGTTGTGTGGCGTATTCAGGATGAGTGCTTTCGTTTTAGGGGTTACTGCATTTTTCACCTTATCCCAATCCACGTGAAAGTCTGGTGCTGTAAGCTGTATGGGTACAGCTACAGCCCCATTGGTTTCTATATTGGGTATATAACTATCGTAAGCAGGCTCCAGCACTATCACTTCATCGCCCGGCTGCAATATGGCAGAAAAGGCTGTATATATAGCATAGGTTGCTCCAGGTGTAATAGTGATCTCTGTATCCTTATCTACATGCAGACCATAGCGGCTTTTAAAATCGTTAGCTATGGCTTCTCTCAGTATGGGCAACCCTGTCATTGGTGCATACTGGTTAAACCCTTTTACAGCAGCTTCAGCCACCAGTGCCGATAGCTCCTCATCAATAGGAAAATCCGGGAACCCCTGGCTCAGGTTTATCGCATTATACTCCTGGGCCAGGGCGCTCATTATTGTAAATATGGTAGTGCCTGTAAAGGAATGTTTTTGTGGCAGTATCATCGTCTATAAAAATTTATCGCCTTTGTTTCTTTTTACTTCAGCCACGTATTCTTTTATTTGCTGTTCACGTGTACGCTCACAGATCAGCAATACATCAGGAGTATCTATTACAATAAATTTTTCAAGCCCTTGCACAAGCACCAGCTTTTCTTTCGGCGCTTTTATCATGCACTCGCTTGCATCTATTACCATTATATTATCACCCATTACCGCATTGCCCAGGTAGTCTTTATTTGCATTCTCATAAGCAGATTCCCATGTACCCAAATCACACCACCCAAAATAAGATGGCAGTACAAACACATTTTTGGCCTTCTCCATTATACCATAGTCTATCGATATATTGGTACACTGTGAATATAGTTCGCCCACTACCGTGCTTTCAGCAGGGGTATTATACACTTCAGTTGCTTGCAGGAATACTTCATTCATCTCTGGCATATACTTCTCCAGGGCTTGCATAATGCTCTTCACACTCCATACAAATATGCCCGAATTCCATAAAAAGTCACCACTCTTTATAAAGGTCTGTGCCAGTTCCAGCGATGGCTTTTCTGTAAATGTCTTTACCCTGTAAACCTTGTCCAGCTCCTCTTCCGATTCGTATTGTATATAGCCATAGCCCGTATCAGGCCGTGTGGGTTTTATACCCAAAGTTAAGAGTGCATCATGCTTTGCTACAAAATTCAGCGCATCATTACAAGTGTCTTTAAACGTAAGCTCGTCCATTATCAGGTGGTCGGCAGGCGATATAATGATGTTAGCATCAGGATTCAATGCCATTATCTTATGTGCAAAATATGCTGCACAAGCGGCTGTATTCTTTCTCGATGGTTCACTTACTATATTGGCATTATTAAGCTCCGGCAACTGCTGTTTCAGGTGGCCTATATAACTATGGTTAATAATGAAATAGATGTTCTCTTTCGGGCAGATATGACTGAACCGGTTATAGGTCCATTGTATTAGCGATTTGCCGGTACCAAGCAGGTCCAGGAACTGTTTAGGGTATGCAGTACGGCTCTCAGGCCAAAAGCGGCTGCCAATACCACCTGCCATTATTGCTACATAATTGTTCTTGTTGCTCATTGTATATTTAAAAGAGGATGCTTAAAAGTAAAAACAAATCGGCACATTGCCACAAACTTAAACGGCAGCCTGTCGGCTGCCGTCTGCAATATATGTATTCCTTTAAAATTATTCTGCTTCTGCTACAACTTCCTTCACTTCAGGTATCATACGTTTCATCATACCTTCTATACCCGCCTTAAGGGTTATCATAGATGATGGGCAGCCACTGCACGACCCCTGCAGCATTAAAGTTACTGTACCTTCGTTAAAGCCTTTAAAACTTATGGCTCCGCCATCCATTTCAACTGCCGGCTTTACGTAATTTTCAAGCAATTCCTTAATACGTACTACAACATCAGTGTCATCTGCACTTACAGTATTAGTGTCAGTCTTTACTATTATCTGATCTTCGTTTATTACCACCTTACCTTCTTCAAGATATTGTTTCAAAAACTCGCGTACGGGTGGTATTACATCATCCCATTCAGTATCTGTAGTTTTGGTAAGTGTTACAAAGTTGCTGGCTATAAATACACTGCGTATAAAAGGAAATGCAAATAGTTCTTTTGCCAGTGGCGAAGGTGCAGCGCTCGATTCATCAGGGAAATCTATACTCTTGCCCGGGTACAAAAGCTTGTTAGCTACAAACTTCATTGTTTCTGGATTCGGGGTCATTTCAGTATAGATGCTCACAACTGTATTGCCTGTCTTCAACATGATTCTTTTCTATTTTTTACAAAAATACTCAATTATTAAAAGTTAATCTAATTGTTTGGGTTGATAGGTATAGTTAAGAAACTGATACCATGCAATTTGTGCTACGATCAATAAAATTTAAAAATTAATTATCCCACCTATAACCATACATAACCCGCCTTGTGAGGTCTGTTTTTTATGGGCTGATACCCCATATTGGGCCAAAAACGGACATCTTTTCTTTAAGAAAGCTTTAACAAGGGGTGGAACGCTTTTTACTCCATCTACTATGAATGCTATTATTAACTAAAAAAACAAATACTATGAAAACGATATTAATAGCGCTGATAGTAGTAGGAATAACCAACTTCAGCGCTGATGCGCAAGCCAAGAAAAATTCTGCATATAACCAGAATTATAAAGTCTGTTTGAATAACGGTACTTATAATGTATGTGGTAATGAAGGCACAACAAAGGCAGGTACTTCAACCCGTATGCGGATAAGCAAAGTACACAATATGGATAAGCAAGCATGGACAACGCCTATGGCTGAGCCAGCTGAACCAATGGCAATGAACACTGTAAATTCATATGAAGGCTTCTACAAGAGGCATAACATTGTTGTATCAGACGATATGCATAAACCATATGAAGGTGAGGCAAGCCGCCAGTACGATGGCCCTTCTAAGAATGAAGAACGTAATCTGAATGTAAATCAGACCAGCATATACCTGCCACCAAATTCAGGTGGTATAGAAGGCCGTAGGTAAAGATTGTGTGGTGTTTGAAATGTGAAGTGTGAAGCTGCCCAAAAGGGCAGCTTTTTTTATGTGTATAAGCATTTCAAAAACTCCTAATTTAGAGGCAAAATTCAGAATACATGGGCTTGAACAAGGTTGTAAAGAATGCCGAAGAAGCTATCCACGATATAAAAAGTGGGGTAACAATAATGCTGGGTGGCTTTGGGCTATGCGGCATACCGGAAAACTGCATCAATGCGCTTGCAGCTACAGACCTGAATGGGTTTACCTGCATATCTAATAATGCAGGAGTTGATGACTTTGGTTTGGGATTGCTGCTAAAGAAGCACCAGATAAAGAAAATGATCGCTTCTTACGTTGGAGAAAACGCTGAGTTTGAAAGGCAGCTACTAAGCGGTGAAATGGAGGTAGAACTAATACCCCAGGGCACATTGGCTACCCGCTGCCTGGCAGCTGGTTATGGCATGCCGGCAATATTTACCCCCGCTGGTTATGGCACAGAATGCGCAGAGGGGAAAGAAGTACGTGAATTTAATGGTAAACAATACCTGATGGAATATGCCTTTGATGCTGACTATGCAATAGTAAAAGCATGGAAAGGAGATACCCAGGGCAATCTTATTTTTAAAGATACTGCACGCAATTTCAATCCACTGATGGCTATGGCAGGGAAAATAACTATTGCAGAAGTTGAAGAGCTGGTACCTGTAGGGGAACTTGACCCCAATTTTATACACACCCCGGGCATATATGTGCACAGGATCTTTCAAGGAACGAATTACGAGAAACGCATTGAACAGAGAACTGTTCGCAAGCGTAATTAATGACGTTTATTATTGAATTTCTTCCACATTTTTAACTAGAACATAATGGCTTTAGATAAAGTGCAGATAGCACAGCGTATTGCAAAAGAATTACAAGATGGTTTTTATGTGAACCTGGGTATTGGAATACCCACTTTGGTTGCAAACTATATACCCGAGGGTATTGATGTAGTGCTGCAAAGTGAGAATGGTTTATTGGGTATGGGCCCTTTCCCGTATGAAGGGGAAGAAGATGCCGACCTGATAAATGCTGGTAAACAGACTATCACTACACTACCAGGTTCTGCAATTTTTGACAGCGCCATGAGCTTTGGGATGATACGCGCCGGGAAGGTACACTTGACCGTACTTGGGGCTATGGAGGTTGCTGACAATGGAGATATTGCCAACTGGAAAATACCTAAGAAACTAGTAAAAGGCATGGGTGGCGCCATGGACCTTGTTGCCAGTGCAAAGAATATAATTGTAGCCATGCAACACACCAACCCTAAGGGAGAAAGCAAGCTGCTATCTAAATGCACACTACCGTTAACAGGCGTTGGTTGTGTGAAGAAAGTAGTGACTGACCTGGGTGTATTTGATATAAATGAACATGGTTTTTACTGTATAGAAATAGCACCGGGAGTAACTGTTGAAGAGATAAAAGCAAAGACAGCAGGCCATTTAGTGATAGCTAATGATGTAAAACAAATGGTGGTATAACCGAAGTAATAGCAAAGCAATAAAAACAACAATGGCCCGGGATACCGGGCCATTACTATATACACTAAGCAGCGGTAGTATTAAATATCCAGCTTCTCCCTGATATCAGCAGGAATGGCATTTTTGTGGAGGAGGAACGCTGTAGTCTTGTATTTTACATAAGCCTTGCTTACGTAGAGATATCCTTTGTAATCATTCTTTTCGCCCCATGAGTTTTTTACTTTGTAGTATTCCCTACCGTTCTGGTCTTTGGCAAGGCCTACGATGTGCATACCATGATCATCTGTAGTGGCGTAGTTATCATATGCTTCCTGACGCACCTCTGGGGTGATTGTTTTTTCAGGTTTAGGACCATCAAACATTTGTTTCTTTTCACTGTCGTCCATGTCTTCGTATTCCTTTTCAGGTACATAAGCTACACCATTCTTCCAGCTGAAAGATTTCTCGCTTACATCGGCAGCCCAAGCTACTGTGTAGCCATGTTTCAGTGCGTTGTCTATGATGTTAGTTACATCTGGCAGCTTAACATTATAGACCTTCTGAAACGTCCAGTTATCTGGCACCATGAGCATGGTTTTCTTATAGTAAGGAGCATCTGTAAATGAAGAAAGTTCAACATAGTCTTTAGGATTAATACCTACTCTTTCTTTGGCAAAGCTCTGTGGGGTATAAGTTTTACCATCATATTCAAAATGGTCGGGTACAGCGCCCAGATAAGTATCCAGTACTGCCTGGAAGGCTTGTTTCCATGCGGTGCTTAGGGTGCCGTTGTGGTTAGCTACAACAGCATCCAGCATGCCTTTCAGTATGGCCTGCAGCTCACCGAACTTGTTTTTTTCTGTACCGTAATGCAAGCCTGTATAAACAGATTGCGGCATAGCACCATACTTAGCATACATGTTTATAACATCGTGACACTCACCACCATCGCCCCAGCTAAGACCACCATGAAGGCGTACATAGGTATCGGCTTTGTTGATGTACACCCAGCGTGCACTGTATAGCTGTGCCAACTGTACAGGCTGTTTGCCCATGCGTATCATTTCACTTTCTAGGAAGGAGTTGGTAGAGTAGCTCCAGCAGGTACCAGAGCTGGCCTGGTTGCGCACGGGCGTGGTTTCCAGATCAACTATGGTTGTAAATATGTATTTCTTTTTGGCGCTATCGCTTTTGTTGTTTTCCAGCTTTTTCACCAGGTCGTCCTGGGCATTTGCCATAAGCGGCAGGCAAGCTGCAAGTATCCATGCAAATTTCTTCATGCTTAATATATTGATTGGAATGGATGCAAAAGTAGTTAAATTACTATGCACTAAAGCATTGGCAGATGCTAAAAACCCCTCCTGATACCAAGCAGGAGGGGTTACATTAGGGGGGATTTTTACTAACAGAGGTTAAAGCGCTGATTCTGGATTGTAACGCATTTGCCAACTGGCAACATACTGGTGCACATTGTACTCATTCCTGCCGGCGCTTTCGCCGGAAAAGCTTTCGTTGCCGGAACCCTGCCATTGGCCATCGCGGCCGCCACTCTGGTGTTTGCAATGCCTGCCACCATGTGTGCCCCGACGGAAACCGCCAAACAGCAAGCGTGTAAGCACTATTAAGCCAGCGCCTTGTAATAGCGTGATTGTACCTGCATGAAAGACTGCAGGGATTATTGCGTTCCAGAGCACCATAACCAAGGCACCCATAGCCAATGCGCCTGCTATTGCAAAGAGTATAAAGAGTGGTGCACGTTTAGTCCATCTTTTCATAAAGTATGTGATTTTAAAATGTGATCGTTCATTTTTATGTACCAAAAGTACATGAGTGGCAAACTGTGAGGAAAGGCTATTCGGTAATGGAGCGTGGAACATCGGTGAACGGACAAAAAGAAAAGGTAAGCAGTGCTGCTTACCTTTTGAGGGAAACCTATTCTAAACAAGCATTATTTTTGTTTCCACAACCTGTAACCCAGTGTGAAGCGTATGTAAGGCTGCGTGTATAAGCTTTTGATATCTGTATTCTTTACGTTGCCAAACCCACCCAGGCTTTGCTGTAATAGCCCGTCTAACATAAAGCGTTTAGTTAAGTTATAGGAAAAACCCAGCATATAACCTATACCTAATATATCGCCGCCCTGGCTCTGGTAAGCTGGATTAGCCAATGTGAGATAAGGTGATGCAGTATGGGGTAATTGTGAATTTATTCCTGGCGCCTGGGGTTGAGCGTAACCCGTTGGCACATTGTATGAAACTACAGTCGGATTGTTATTGTTATTGAAGTAAGTGTAATTTGAAGAGTCTTTTGAAATGCCGACCAGCTTACTGTATGTCATACAGATCCCTGCCATTAAAGACAATTCTTTTGTTACCTGATAACTGAACATTATTGGTATTTCAAACTCAATATAATTGTGTTGAGCAACACTGTGGCTTACCTTGAATGAGTCACCTCTTTCATAATATTTATAATCGTAGATAGTGCTTGTAATATTACCTCCAGCACCAACTTGTGGCGTAGTCTGCGTAGCTACATATTCAGTATCTGTTTTTAAATAATATTTTGCCGGATCGATAGATGTATTTTTGATGCTTACGAACTTGATACCAGGCTGCAATATCAGGGAAGCCTTTGATGAGATATTGTATTTAAGGAATGGAGCAAAATCGTACTTGCTGGCCATGAGCCCTTTGGTACCACTCTCATAACCTGCTTTCAGACCAGCTTCCCAACGATGTGTATGGGCTTTTGCTGCATCAGCAGTACCGCCACCAGCATTGCCGCTTGCACCTGCTGCGGGGGCATCCATTTTTATAAAAGATACGGTTTCTGTAAAAGCATTTTTTGATCTCAACTGACGCACTTCATTTACAGCCAGTTTCTGCGGTGCAGGATTTTGCTGGGTAACATTAGCTTTTGCCGTAGAAGCAGTTGATGGTATTGTAACTGCAGGTTTGCTTGCAGCCAGGTTTGCAGCCTCAGCTTTTTGCTGCTGAGCGGCAAGCACATCGGCAGGGACTTCTGATACTACCTTTATGTTGTTTTGCTTAGATGTTACAACAGCTACCTTATTAGTGTTAGCCGCTGGTTGGTTTGTACCTGGAGTAGTGGTCTTATCACCGGCATTTGTGTTTTTACCTGCTGATGCATTTTTAGCAACTGCAGTTGTTTTGGCAGTGGCAGATTGCTTGCTGTGTTTTTTATGGTTTGCCGTTTTAGTTGCAGCAACGGTTGGTGCAGCACTCACCACATTTATTACAGCAGGTGCATCTGTACCCGTTGTCTTTGTTGTGTTGTCGGCCTTTGTTACCGTGTTATTGTTATTTGTGTTTGCAGCAGGAACAATACTTTGGGCTGAACCAGTTGACTTAGCAATTGCTTGACGAACCGGAGCAGGTGATGCTGTGGTAGTTTTTGTTTTTACATTGCCAGCAATTGTGGCTTCATTAACCACAACAGCTTTGGGGACAGTGCTTTTTGCTTTTTTATCAGTAGCCGGTACCGTATTATTACTACGTGTAGCATTGCCTGTGGCACTTTCTTTAACCGTTGTATTATCGCCCGTTACTTTTATGACATGAGCCTTATGGCTGCTGCGATTGTTATTGGCTACAACTACATTGGCTTCCTTTTGGGCCATAGCTTCGGTTGCCGTTGGGGTAGTTGAAGCCTGAGGATTCACCACATTGCTGCCATGTGATGTTGAGCCTGTAGCAGATGCGGTTGCTGCATCTACATTGTTTGTAGTCGCTGTTGTAACCACATCTGTATTTGCAACTGTTTCAGTTGTATTTGTTCCGCCGGATGGTTTTTTAGTCACCAATATGCCCATTACTATGGCCGATGAAACGAATGCAAGCAGGAGCCACTGATAGGGGAGGCGTTTCCTGGCTGGCTGTGCCAGTCTTTTTTCCATCGCATCCCAGGCAGCGGGAGGTGGGCTCTCGGTGTAGTCACCGAGTCCCTCGCGGAAAAGGTTATCAATATAATTTTTCTGTTCTTCCATTACAATTACTTCTTTATCAATTACTTCAGTTTTTCCAGTTTTTCTTTCAGCCTGCGGCGCGCATCATTTAGGTGCCACTTGCTATTATTCTCATTTATACCTAAGCAAGTACCGATCTCTTTGTGCGACAAACTTTCGAACACAAAAAGGTTGAATACAGCACGTTGCGTTTCTGGCAATGTATGTACCAGCACCAGCAGCTCTTTATAGGATAGCGTACCCAAGGATTCGCTCTCTGTAAATGCATGCATGGGCTCGGCTTCGACCTTGTGCACCTGATTTTCTTTTACATACTTTCTTATATGATCGGTTACGGAGTTGACTATAATGCGCCGTATCCAACCTTCAAAAGAGCCTGTAAAAGCGTACTGATCGAGCTTGGTAAAAATTTTAAAAAAAGCATCGTTCAGTATTTCCTGTGCACTTTGCTCATTATACTCGTATCGTTTTATAATACCGTAAGCAAAGGGTGCAAATTTTTCATACATCTTTTTCTGAGCAGAGCGGCTCTTCCCAATACACTCGTTGATCAGTACATGAAGGTCATTCTGCGCTGATAAACTTCTATTCAAAATAGACTTGTTTTGTATGTTTAGTGCCTGCTCGACCAATTGTGCTGTCATTACTAAAAAGTAATACCCGGTAACATAGACGAATGGAATGCATCAAATGTTAGTATCTGATAAAGATAATTTATTTATGGGTGTGTATGAATGGTGATTTTTATTAATCCTAGCAGCTATACAGCCTTATTTTACTTGTTATTTATGCTAAAATGTCTGTGGGTATTTACTGATACAAAAGGACATTTTGGGTATTTCCCGTACTTAAAATTGTTTCCTGCAGCTATTATTATATAAAAACAAAATGTCTTAAAATGTCCGTTGATGGAGCAGTTTGTCTGAAACTGATTCTATTGATCTTTTCAGATCCATATCGCAAATTATGTTGGGGATTGACATTATGATCTTCTATTTTATTCGGAAGCGGACGCTTCTGGAGTATTTGGACGAAGGGAACCCTTCGACCAGTAACAGGAGTTCCCTTCAGCCAGTAGTAGTCCTATTTTGCAAAATGTCTGTGGTATTTAAAAATAGGAACGGACATTTTGCGGGGTGTGTATGCGGCTAACGCTTTACCATGGATATTATTAGTTAAAAAAAGAATGTCCTAAAATGTCCGTTGGCGGGAGTGGCTTGCCTGAACTATGGTTCTTCTATACCCTGGCTTGAAAGCCAGGGTTATAGGATTTGAGTAGGGAATTGGATCAAGTGTATATTGGGTTAAGTATATCATGTTATAAGCTATTGTGAGCATGGCGACCGTAAAAATTGCCCATAAGAGTGCTTCCTGGTGAATGCCTGACCATTAAAAACAATGTGAATCGGGCATTTTGCAACATCGTAAATTTTTGAAACGCCCTACTGTAAATCATATTAATTTATTATATCTGCTATTAAATGCCTGATTGTGCCCGATTTATGCCCGATGCCGGGCATTTTGAATTACTTGCCTCATCCTAAAAAAGTTTACAATTTGACCATTGCGTCAGGGCGACCATAAAGGTCATCCCTACTTTCCCTGAATACAGATCTATGATTTGCATTGTGTAGCATTCTTTTTACCACTATGCAAGATACGGTTGGCGCGGGGTGCTTTCCAAAAGATGATATGCACAGTTCCACGGATTGTAACGTTCCACATGATAGCCCAAGTAATCTCAGCCACGTGTTTGTACTACCGTTAAATGCATTGCATCCGGATCACTGTTTTATAAGACACCATGTAGTCATGCAACGTATATTACTAACGTTGGTGGTTTTGATGGGATCGGATAAGATACCGTTGAGTTGATGTGTATAATTGAGCAGCTCCTGCTCGTTTACCAGGAAGCGTTCTGAACCATCGGGGAGCAGATACCTGCCGTTGCCGAGTGGCTGCACCAGGTTTTCTATTCCGATATTTGAGGCTAACCTTGCAAACAGAAAACCCCCAGGTTTTAATATGCGCCAAATGCTGTGCAGCATTTTATTGAAATGGGCTTCATTGTTTGCAAAGTGTAATACCGCACTGCATATGGCCAAATCGAACGACTCATCTGCAAATGGTATGTCTTCTACGTTTGCGACTTTAAAGTTGGCGGTTGGGTTGACGGGTGCGAGGCGCAACGATAAAGCCCTTACTTCTTCAACGGCAGTTGCATCTCTATCAACACCATATACTTCGTACCCGTTTTGCAGAAAGTACACGATATTCCTGCCGCCACCACAACCTACATCAATCACTTTTTTGCAATCGTTATACCTGCCCTTCAACAATTGATCGAACAGGTAGATATCTATGTTGCCAAAGGTAGCTTGTAAGTTGTTGTTCATTTTTTTGACGGATTGGGTGTAAGGTAAAGCAGGTGTGGAAATATTTTGAGAGTGGGAGTAAATTTAGTTTTCGGAAGGTAGATACTTCCTAGGTATTAGGACCCGTGGGACGAGTTGAGAGACCGGTAGAGCTGGACTTTAAGGATCATACAACGGCCCTTGAATGCTGTTCAGCTAAGTGCAACTCTAAAATTCAGCTTTTCAAATTCCGGTCGGGAGACCGGCTGCTTTGGTTAGACACGAGTCATCCTATCGGAAGACTGCGTCAGACAGAGTCAGACAGGGGCATGGCATGCTTGTCTTGCGCATTCGCCCGCAAGCGGTCAAGCTTGGACGCTTGAGCCAGCAATAAAGTCTGCAATATTATTTGACATCACTAATGCTATTTAACATCATTGTTTTGCCGTCTGTTATGATGATCTTAGCATTGGATGATTTTACGAGTTCTTTGGTTATCTCAATACTTTTATATTTCAGCAACTTATCGGTGAGGGATTGATTTATGGTGTTTTGATAGTTTTTAATTGCATTGGCATCGATCTGCATGATGAGTGAATCATTCCTTTGTTTTTCAAGGGCAAATTTTAATTCCTTTTCCTTATTCTCGATCTCAAAATCTTCCTGGTCGCGTTTTGTTTGCAACTCTAGTTTGGTCTGTTTGGCTATTTGTTCAGCTTTTGCTTTATTTTCTATTGCAAGAAGTACCTGTGCCGGCATGTCAATATCTTTAACCAGTACATCATCCAAAATAATTCCGTAGGACGAAATATCCAATTTTAGTTTGTCTTCTATATTTTTTTCAATGGTTTCCCTTTCGCCAAGTAGTTCTATGGCAGTATATTTCATGGTATATTCTCTTACTATTGCCATAGAATTGTTTACGACAATTTTTTTGCCGTAATCCATTCCGACGTTAGTATAAATATCTGGAGCGGCTTCGGGCTTGATGTGGTATAAAACTGTGATATCCATCTTCACTTCAAGTCCTTCTTTTGTGGGTGGGCTCATAGTTGTGGAGAACTCGTTTATGCGTGTATTAAACACGCAAATTCTTGCTACAAATGGATTGTAATGATGGCGGCCCTCAGTTAGAATACCTGGCTTTATTTTTCCTTTCCTGATAACGAAGCCGACTTCGCCTGGATTGATGGTTTTGCAACCTGAGCTGGCTGCGGCAAATAATACGACTAAGGCAGTGTGCGTAAATACATTTCTCATAGCTACATATTTTTTGATACGGCAAGGTATATTTCGTTGAGTTAAAACATAGTTAATTACATGTTTACAGGTGTTAAACTTTTAACAACAAGTGGAGACTCAAAGAGAAAGATGTGACACACGGGCAAAGCATAAGGATAAAACAAACGGAGACTTGCGCCAGACTGGGTAAGTTTAGCTATGCATGGAATGGTAAGAAGATGGATTTTACTGAGGATTTTTGATTTGTGAAGTAGCTAGATAGGCAATACCTATTCATGCACCAGCAAATTTTCAGCAAACGCCTTTGAAACAGTTGTCTTAATGTTTTCCCCGATCATGATAATAATAGAATTATCAAACGGGATCTTTTCTACTACAGTTATTTTTGCCCCAATGCCGATGTTCAGTTTTTTAAGATACTGAAGAAATAACGAGTTGGTATCCTTGACACCGGCTACCTGGCAGGATTTGGAATCAGCGACTTCTGCTAGTGTGGTCTTATATGTGACCGCCATTTCACCATTTGCTTTAGGTATTGGGTCGCCGTGTGGGTCGTATAGCGGAAAGCCCAAGAACTTGTCTAATCTATCTGCAAGCTGTGGATCATGTATATGCTCCAACTGCTCTGCAATATCATGTACTTCATCCCAGGTATATCCTAATTTCTCAAGCAGAAATACTTCCCATAACCTGTGCTTCCTTACTACTAGCAGAGCTATCTTCTTGCCCTTGTCGGTAAGCTTTACGCCTTTGCTTTTTTCATACTGGATCAATTTCTTATCACCCAGTTTCTTGATCATATCCACAACCGAAGCCGGATTATTATTCAACGCCTCCGCTATTGCCGTAAGGCTTATCTTCTCTGCACCCACCAATCCAAGACGATAGATCACCTTGAGATAATTTTCTTCTGAGAAAGACTGGGCTGGATTCTTAGCTAGCATAGTATAAAGATATTCTAAAGATGCAATAAATAAAATTAGTCTTACCTAATAAATATTATTTTGTCAATCAAAGTAAATTAGTATGTTTGCCCAATAAAAGTATGCTATGAAATTCAATTGCCTTATTTCACTCAGTTTATTCTTGCTGAGCCCAGTTTATGGACTGGCCTTAAATGACTCATCTGTTTCAAAAAGATATGACCTGCACTTCCAGACCACATACATCTATCAATACAAGCCTGCATTTCATTCGCCATATGACGGAACAAATAGCTTAAAAGGAACTGAAGAAAAGCAGAATTCACTTACCTCAACGTTGTTCTTTGGCGTGAGGCTATGGAAAGGTTGCGAAGCATACATCAACCCCGAAATAGCTGGTGGCAGTGGGCTGAGTGGTGCCTTTGGACTTGCGGCTTCAACAAATGGCGAAACATACAGGGTGGGCGACCCTGCGCCAACCCTATACCTGGCAAGAGGATACATAAGGCAAACAATTCCTTTATGTGCAGAAAGGTCTTATCAAGATGACGCAGCTAATCAGGTTGGCTGTTCTATGCCTAAACAATATGTTCAATTCCTGGTAGGCAAATTCTCACTTGCTGATGTATTTGACAACAGCATATATAGCAATGCTCCACGTACACAGTTCATGAATTGGGCAATAATGAATAATGCGGCATGGGATTATGCAGCAAACGTACGCGGGTACACATATAGTTTCACTACTATTCTGCAGTTAGATGCTATTTCATATAAAGCAAGTGTGGCAGCATTGCCTCTTGTTGCAAATGGAGCAGACCTCAATATGAACGTTGGAAAATCGTATAGCATAAATGCAGAGGCAGGTAGACCCTATAGAATCAACGGAAAGACCGGCACTGTCCGCATCTTAGGATATTGTAATAAAGCTGCAATGGGAAGTTATACAGAAGCGATTGGGGCGGCTGACAACGCCCATGTACCAAATATCATAAACACGAGAGGACTTAGCAGATATAAAGTTGGCTTTGGCATTAATGCTGACCAGCAATTAACCAACACTATCGGAATATTCGGTCGGATGGGTTGGAATAATGGCACTTCTGAGACCTGGTGCTATACCGAAGCGGATAGAACAATTGTAGGCGGTCTTTCAATTAATGGCGGTGGCTGGAAACGTAAAGATGATGTACTTGGTGCGGCCCTTGTTATTAATGGTCTTTCTGCAGACCACCGAGCTTATCTCGCAGATGGTGGGCTAGGCTTTGAGCTTGGTGATGGGAAATTGAATTATGGTTATGAAACTGCGACAGAATTGTATTACAGCTTCAAACCTGTGTCAGCTCCTGTCTGGATAAGCGGTGATTATCAATTTGTACTAAATCCTGGCTACAACAGTGATCGCGGGCCAGTCAATGTTTTTTCACTTCGTATACATGTCGAACTCTAGACTTTTAAAAATAATTTTTTAGAATAATTTAAGCACACAGAAATATGTCTGGAATAATAAAAAAAGTACCGGGAACAGGCTGGCGCAAAGAGAATACACACAATAGTTTATCGGAAGTTTTTTCAACCATTCCAGTACCTAATAAAGGGAAATTTTGGAAAACACTTTTTGCATTTACGGGCCCAGGGTTAATGGTAGCTGTTGGATATATGGACCCTGGTAATTGGGCAACCGATATAGCTGGCGGTGCACAATTTGGATATTCTTTATTATCCATAATACTTATATCCAATCTCTTTGCTATTTTTCTACAGTATCTTTCATTGAAGCTAGGAATTGTTACCGAACGGGACCTGGCCCAAGCCTGCAGAGACCACTATAGCCCCGAAGTAAGCTTTTGCCTATGGATATTGTGTGAGATAGCCATTACCGCATGCGACCTTGCTGAAGTGCTAGGTTCAGCATTGGCATTAAATCTGTTGTTTCATATTCCTTTGACCTGGGGAGTGCTTATTACAGCTTTGGATGTATTGGTTATTCTATTCTTCCAATACAAGGGTTTTCGTTTGATAGAAAGTATCGTAGCATCATTCATTTTCATTATCCTTGCCAGCTTTACGTATGAGATCATAGCATCCCATCCTGATATTTTTCCAATGTTGCGCGGACTAATTCCTACTAAAGAAATCATAGTCAACCCTTCAATGCTATATATTGCAATAGGGATACTTGGCGCAACGGTAATGCCGCATAACCTGTATCTACATTCAAGTATTGTACAAACACGCAATTATTCGCGAGATGATGCCGGTAAAAAAATGGCGATAAAATTTGCAACGATAGATAGTACGGTTGCCTTATTATTTGCCTTTTTCATAAATGCTGCTATCCTTATAGTAGCCGGAGCAGCATTCCACACAAGCGGGCATACTGATGTGGCAGATATCACGGTTGCGTACAAATTGCTTACCCCCCTGCTTGGCGCTACTTTTGCGAGTACATTATTCGCCATCGCACTGCTGGCATCTGGCCAAAACTCTACAATAACCGGAACGCTTGCAGGACAGATAGTGATGGAGGGATTTCTGAATATACGGTTACAACCCTGGTTACGACGTTTGATAACAAGAATCATTGCCATCATCCCGGCCTTTATTGTCACTTTTATTTATGGAGAAAAAGGCATAGCCAGCTTGTTGATATTAAGTCAGGTTATCCTATCTATGCAATTGAGTTTTGCGGTCATCCCGCTTGTTTTGTTTACAAATGACAGACAAAAAATGGGAGCTTACGCAAATACAGTAGTTACAAAAATAACGGCCTGGGGTGTTGCCTGTATCATTCTTCTTTTGAACGCATATTTATTATATGATACATTGTACAAATAATACAGCAGTGGTTATGATCCTTACCTATTTAAAGGTGCTGTAGAGAATTATGTTACTATCCTCATTACTGTGTAGTAATGATATTTAGAAAACGCTCTGTTGTTAAAGGTTTGCGCAGGTACCCAGATAAATAATTGTAGGTGGTTGCTTTTTGCTGATCAGAGCTACTGTTTGAAGAACTGACAACGTATATCTTCATATTATTTTTAGCCAATTCCAGTTTTTCAATTTCATCCAGAAATTGCCATCCGTCAATGTATGGCATATTGATATCCAGCAATATTAAATCGGGCAGATTTTCAGCATAGGCCTGATTACTTGTAAAATATTCCAGAGCCTCCTGCCCATCATGGAATTGTAGCAACCTGTTGGGGATGCCTGAATTTTCCAGTTGTTTTTTTATAAAGAACTGGTAAAGCGGATCATCATCAATTAAACTGATTAGCATCATCTGTAAACGGTTATAAGTAAACAATAAATCTTGTTCCGATATCCGGCGTACTTTCTACTGAAATACTCCCACCATGCATCTCCAATTGGTTCTTGGTAATAAACAACCCTACCCCCCTGCTGTCAAATCCTTTATGAAATATTTTGTTGAGCTTAAACATTTGCTGACCGTACCTATTGAGGTCTATCCCCAAGCCATTATCCTCAAAAACGATCTGAGTTTTCCCATCTTCCTGTTTAGAGGAAATATTTATTTCTACAGGTACATTTTCTTTTCTGTATTTCAGGCTGTTGCTGATGACATTATAAAAAAGACTCTCCAGGTAAACCTTGGGGAACCTAACATGCGTTACAAGAAAATTGGTATGGATAGTAGCTTTTGAATGAAGGATATCGCCCTGTAACATTTGGGTTGCGGTCTGCACTATTTGCGTCAATTCACAATCACTATATTCTATATCCTGATTAAGCTTGATCTCTAAAACCTGCATGAGATCCTGCAAAGTGGCATTCAGCGATCTACTGGACCCTAATACCAATCGTAACATATCCTCTTTCTCAGTAGGATCTTTCTCATCAACAATAATATCCAACATCATTTCTATACCACCAGCCGGCCCACGAAGATTATGTGCTACGATGCGATTAAACTCCTCCAATTGACCAATCCTATTTTCAAGTTCTGCAGATGTTTGCGAAAGCATCTGATTTTTAAGTTCCAACTCTTGTATCATGTTCTTGGTCGTGGTAATGTCCTCGACCTGTGAAACAAAAAAGCGTGGACCGCCGTTTTCATAACGAACCAATGAAACGGTAAGCAGAGCCCAGACAATGTAGCCCTCTTTATGAAAATATCTTTTCTCCAGTTTATAGGTGTCTAACTCGCCCTTTAACACACGATCGATTAAAGCTAAATCTGCGTTCAGATCATCAGGGTAAGTAATTTCCTGAAAAGTTTTAGCGATCAGCTCCGTTTTGCTATAACCTAATAATTGTAGCAGATAAGGATTGACATCCATCATTTTCCCTTCTAAAGAGACAAGCGCCATACCAATACCAGAATCTTTAAAAGCACCAGCAAATATGCTTTCCGAAAGCTTGAGATGCTCCCTTATTTTTTGTTTGGCTAAAAATGTTCTGGAAATGAAAAGGAAAAGAAAACCCATGATGCCGATAACAGTAATTGCACTAAGCAATATGATCCGTATGGCGTCATCGGCCTTTTCTATCCCGATTTGTTTGCGGGTTACCAGCAATTTTCTTTCATTTTCAATAATACTATGACCTGTTTGCCTGCAACGAATTATATCCTCATCCTGCACTCCATCTTTTAATTGCATTGCATTGAATCTTTTATCCTGGTTGGCAGGTAAAAGTGCAGACATATGCTGAAGTGTTACGCCTATATATGTTTCCAGGGAATCTACCTTCCCTATTTGCCGGGGGTTATCGGATACTAACGATTTCAGTGTATCTAAATCCTGTGTGATACGATTAACAGACTGATAATAATTTCCTAGTCGTTTTGAATTATCGAAGAATATAGAATGGTCTTTATCATCTTCTGCATCAGCCAATTCTAATAGAATGGTTTGTGTTTTGCCAATAACCTGGTAAGTATGGGAAACCCAGTTATCTGCATTTATTGTATTTTTTATGGTATTGTACGCGACAGTCGTCACAATTGCTGTTATTGCAATTGCCGCAATAAAACCAATGAACAACTTGCGATTGAAGGCGTTGTAAAGTATCATGAAAGTTCTCTCAAATCAAAAGGGGCTGACGACAAAATAAATTTCCGGCAATACCTCTTGTAATTAATAAAAGTATTCATTTATTCTAAACATTCCAATTGGGGAGCTGTGGAGGAAGAGCTGAGTTAGCTTTTCCCATTAGAGCCGCTTTTTAGCTCCAAAATAAAACGGGATGGATCATTATCCACCCCGTTTTTGAAATTTAATCTAATAACAATCCTTTATCTTCAACAATCTACATGAGTGTTAAAACCACTTTTGATACACTACCGATCTATGTGAGTGTTTTCTTTAAAACCACACTTTTGATACACTACCACCCACTACCTTCGTTTCACACGTAAATCATAGCTAACTACGAAATCATGAGACAAATGTTGTTTTGTATAATCAAAATCTAAACGAAGAGTAGCCTCTTCTAAAGAATTTTCATTATCATATCCTTTAAAAATAGGTATAACAAGCGTTTCTAATTTTATTATCGGGGACAATGTGTCATATTCTATAGACCATTTTGACTTGTCCGGAATACCATATTTAGTGAAAAATTCATGCATTTTATTGATATGAAAATTTATTCTTTCAGTATCATTCTTTAGATCGCCATCCATTAATAAACTATAAACACCTTTAATATCATCATCTTTAGCATATTGCATAAATTTGTATGCAGTTTTATATTTATCAGGACTACTTACCTTATTAGCACATGAAAAAAGTACAATGCAAAAAGCAAAAAACGTTATAACTACTCTCATAAATTATTTTTTTAATGATCACTTAAATTTGCGCCAGCACCCCAACCCGTACCACTCCCCCCCGAACCGCCGTTATCTTTATTAATTTTAGAAACTGCTCTATATTTATCATACATCTGTTGTCTGACAACAATACCATTTTTTGTGGCTAATTTAAACCCTTCGTCCATCAAATTCAATAAATATCTGGATTGATGTTCAATACTCGATTTTGAGCCACTCCATACTTTGTCCATATTAGGCAAAGTTCCATCAGCAATAAGATTTATTATATCAGCCCTTGCTTGGCCTTGTTTGAAAACTGAAGATACATTTTCATATGCATCTTTTACAACACCGGATGCAATGTAGAACTGACGTCTACTATTTTTTTCAACAGACGATGCATTCCATACATCTGCATTATTTCTGTTTGTTTGGTCATTAGCTAACTGGGGAATATTAACCATCCCTGACGTTTGCTCTTGTATATCGTCATTACCTGGTATCATATTACCCTTTGAACTCGCAGTCTGCTCCCCGTCATTAGGAGCAGCAGGTCCACCAAGCCAATCAGGTATTTTAGGTCTTGGGTCCATATAAGGACCAGCTACATCCTCTCCTTTTGTACCGACATTAGGGCCTAAATTAAAACCGATTGTTCCCCTGTTATTCTTTAATGCATCAGGTACATTCATAAGAACTATATCCACCGCATATGACGAACTAGTAACATTCGTAGCAGAATTACCTGAAATTAATACAACTGGTGAAGAACCCAAATGTCTCATTCGATATATAGCAGAATTAACAGGCAAAAGTTCATTGCCTTCTAAATCCACAGCTGCGATGGGGCTGTTACCTGCAAATGCATACGGGCTCCAAAATGGATAATTTTGTGTTAATGGATCTATGCTAAAGAATTTCCCCATTCTTGAGTCATACTCCCTGAATTTAAAGCCGTAATCTACGCCCATGCCACTTGTAGCGCCACCGTTTAAGTTATCATCGCGTTCCTGACCGTTGAAGCCATAACGGTAACTGTTAACCCCATTTTTTGCAGCTGCATCAGGCTTTACCTGAACACTTCATTATTTCAAAGAACTGTCTTTAAAGCATCTCCCCGCCCAAATTACAAAAAATACCTAAGTACTATCACCCGGACAACCGTTTTATTCTTAATAACCCCTTTCTTATAACCCCACCTATTGCCAGCTTAGGCAGGCACACCACCAGCACCACAAAAAATATCAGTAACAGTGCAACGATTATTACTGTTCTCGTCGATGGGTTGCTGCATTCAAAGTCAAAGCCCAGGAACTTCATCTTTACATTTTCATTGTTGTTTTTCTGTGCCATTAGTTATCGTTTTTATATCATTATATCCTATTGCAAATAAACTGTCAAGGGCAACGTCTTTCTCCGCAACTTCCCCTCTTTACATCCATTATACTTTCCAACTCCTGTTTGGTTTCATAAAAGCCATTAAGCGGTAAACTTTTTTTATTTAGCCCATTGCTGCCCTGGTAATTCAGATGAAGGTATCAGAACGCCTTTAAAGGAAGGACAGCCTGGATTAAAAAGCGTACACGCTTTTGTGTACACTTTTTATATGCTCAACTGGGGGGGGTAATACTCACTTTCCCATGTGGGCGCTGGTTTCCCGGTAATGAAGGTTGTATTTGCTTGTATTTCAGTTGTATTTTATGTCTTGCTGCTGTGTAAAACATCCCGGTAAGTGAAGGAAGGCAGCTTGATAGAGCTGATTTTTGCTTGCTGCTGACCGCCTCCTTCATTTACCGGGATGGGGCAAGAGTGGATTGCAGCCCAGAAGCGTGCGGCTGCCCATGTTCGCGCCAGCGGTGCTAAAGCTGACTGGCCGCGGTTGCGGCGCAGCCGCAGCCGTCCGCTCTGGCGGGATGCCGCCACCACCGCCATGCTGTAAGGGGCGCGGGGGACGACAGTGAGGTACGAACGAAGGCACCCGCAGACCGCCGTATCGGCCATAGCCCCGCAGGGAGACAGACAGCCAGGCCCCGTACAGCCGGCAGGTGGCGGACAAAGTGAAGGAAGCCCCGCAGACCTGGCAAGGCCCGTGCGCCGGCCTTGTGCGCCAGCGGCTTTGACAGGGCTGCATAGGGGCTGGAGTGCGGCAACTGAAGGGAGCGCACAGACCATGACAGGCCGAAGCGCCGGCCCTTGTGGAAGGGGGGCTTTGTGAGGTACGAACAAGGCCACCCGCAGCGACTGGCGGGGGATGTGCCGACCGAAGGCGACCGCACTCCGCTTCTCCTGTGTTGGGAGTTAGTACTGTTGCCCGGTCAAGGTACCAATGCCCGGTTTTGCCCGGTGGCGGGCATTCTCTTACAGGAACAAACGATTGATAATCAACATTTTACAATTAATTCCCGCCGGGCATTAAAAAAGCAACCGGGCATTTGGGAGGATGGTTGTACACTGCGGGAAGGCAATATGCCCGTACTTTGAGGGCTGCAATCAAGGCGCAATTTACTGTCCGGCAACCCTGATCTCCAAATTTACATATCCACATTCCCGGTGGCTATACATTAGCCTGCTCGTTTGGTTATTCTTCGGCTCCGGTCTTAAAACCAATACGTTTTCTCGGCGGGTCCGGCTTATTTTTTTCTTCCATTATCTCTTTAATCAACTCAAAAATGGTCTCTATTTCCCCGTCGTGCATCTTCACATCAAAGCCCAGGTTGATGATCTTTTTATCCAGCTGCTCCAGCTTTAATAAAATATCCTGATGGGTCAGCAAGGCTTCACGCAACCTTACAAAAATGTCTATGATCCTAATACTTACCTCAACAGCTTTGCTACTTTTTAAAACATTGGCAAGCATAAGTACGCCATGTTCTGTAAATACATTCGGAAGGGAGCCGCCTAAAACCTGCCTGGATGGTATCGCATTTTGCGACACCATCATTTCCACTTCTTCTTCTGTAAGTTTAAACATAAAGCTTTCAGGAAAACGGTCTGCATTACGTTTTACCTGCTCATTGAGCCTCCTTGTTTCCGCTCCGTATAACTCCGCAAGGTCTCTGTCGAGCATTATTTTCTGTCCTCTGATGAGGTAAATTTTATTGACTATTACTTCATCTGCTATCGTAATGCTTTTTGCCATTTTATAACTATTAATAGTTTGCAAATGTATTTAAAATAGGGTTTACAGGTTTGGGGTATATGGGTTTCAGGGGCTGCGTTTTTTATTATTTTCATCCTATCGGATGGTACTTATTTATGTCCTCCTGCAGCTCTTCCAAGTTGTTCGCCTGGTAGGCTTCGGTGCTGCTCACATACCTGTGACCTGCCATGTACTGCACTTCTCTCAGGTTATATTGCCTGAGCCAGTGGGTAATGACGCTGGTACGCACCTGTAAGAAGTTAATGAACCGGGGGTGCTGCTTTTTTACTTCTTCGCTTAACCGCTTCCAGATGCCCGCCGTATCGCTGCCTGCATTTTGTTTACCTGCTGCCGGGGCAGGTAAGAACAGTTTTCCGCCTGCTTCTTTGTTATAGTGCAATAGTTCCTTCCGGGTCTGTAACTGGTATTCCATCAGCTCCATGATCTGCTGCGGTTTCAGTTCCAGTGTACGCTCATTGCTTTTCCGGGTGCCTGCTATGTAGATAGTGCCTGCCCGTAAGTTCAGGTCTGCTGTGGTGAGGCTGTTTATTTCTGCGGTAACCAGTCCCTGCCAGACCATCAGCCCCAGTATGGATTTGTTGCGCTGCCTGCTCAGCCGCGACACCGTGCAGAGGTGTGTTTCTTTTTCTTCCTGCTGCGGCACGGTGTAGTTATGACAGAGGCTTTCCAGTTCCTTTATACTCATCGCAGGGTACAGTATCTTTCGTTTAATGCCCCTTATTTTTATATGCTGCGCCGGGTTGTCCTGCCTTGCTTCACAGTGTACCCGATAATTAAAAAAATGCCGGATAGCGATCAGGTTATTGCTGCGGGTGATGTTGGCCTGACCCTTTTGTTTCAGGTGGCTTAAATAGCCGGTAACGTCTCCGCCGGTGGCATGGTCCGCATCGGTATTTTGCATGTCCAGCCAGGTAATAAAATCCATGGCGTACATGCCATAACATTTTATGGTGACCTTGCTCAGGTCTTTAGCTATAAGATAATGTTCAAAGCCGGCCATCTTCTTTTTTTAACAGGTGGGTGTATATCTGTGTGCTCTCCAGGCTGCTGTGCCCCAAGAACTGCGCTATCTTTTCAAGGCGCATGCCTGCGCCTAACAGGTGGGTGGCTATGCTGTGCCGTAAGGTATGCAGCCCTACCGTCTTTTGCTGTAATGTGGTATTTTCTGTAAGGTGCTGCAGCCGCTGCAACCGTACATTTAATGTACCGCCGCTTGTAGGGCTGCCCCCTGCCGATATAAATAAACGTCCTTCTTTCTTGTCCCTGGCCAGTAAGGGGCGGTAGTCGTAAATATACTGCTGCAGGTAGTTCGCGTTAGCCTTGTTGAACGGTACAAAACGTTCTTTGTAGTTCTTCCCTTTCTTTACATGCAGCAGGCCGTTATCAAAGCTGATGTCATCAATACTGAGGTGCACGCCTTCATTGCGTCTTAACCCGCAGCTGTAGTATATGACCAGCATCGCCCTGTCCCTTGCCTGTACCGCTTCATTGAAGCGGTCGTAATAATGGTACCCTTCCATGAACGCATCTTTCCCGGTAGCTGCGAACAATAGTTTTATCTCTTCCGGTTCCAGCACCGTCATGCGCTCCTGTTGCAGTTTCTGTAAACTGATGCCCATTGCCGGCAGGTTTTTTATGCCCCGGTGGTGCAGGTATTCCAGCAGCTTTTCAATGCCCTGTAAATGCTTGTTCAGGTAGTTACCGCTTAGCCCCCCGCCCCGCCGCTCATTGGCGCGCTGGTGGATATGGCTGTGGTAGGCCCTGATGTCTTTTTGCTGTAAGCCCTGTATGCTGCTGATGCCCCGGTGTTCTAAAAAATGCAGGAACTCGCGCGCTATGTGGGTCGTGTTATAGACATTGCTTTCGCTGTAGCCCAGTATGTCCATCCACTCTGCAAGGCCTTTTTCAAGGTACTGGTACTGTGGGGTAATTAAGGGTAGTTTTTTCATCAGCCTTGCTTTTAAAAAACAGTTGTCGCACTACGCTGTAACTATTGCGGGTATTACGTTTGAGTGCGCCGAACTGTCCTTTGTCGCACTGGCGCACTCTTTTCTTTTGATGTCTTTTCCTGTTGCTGCCGTTGTGCGTGTGCTGCCGCTACCTTGCTTAAGGTCGCTGCTATCTGCCGTTCAATATCTGCCGCCAGGTGCATGTCTGCCTGCCCTGTTTCTATACTGTACCGGTAGCCGCTTTTATACTTGTTGCCGCCTGCCGGCTTTATCCGCCCGTATTCGGTTAGCTCTGCGAGGTAACGCTGCAGGGTGCGCGGGTTGATGCGGTTCTCTTTCCTGATGTCGTTTCCGTAGAACGTACTTATCCCTTCTTTTGCTGTCCACTCTTTCAGCCATTCGTAGAACTCGCGCAGGCTACCGCTCAGCTCATCGCTCTTGCGGAACAGCGTCTCTTTGAGCAGGGTAAAACCCCACGCTATGTCCTGCGGGGTGGTCTCTATATATACTTCTGCGGTGGTTGTTTCTGCCTGCGGTTCCCGCTGGTGCTGGTGGTAGAACGTGATGGCTTCTATGAACGATAAGAGCAGGGGCAATGTCCTGCGCGGTTTAAATAATTCCTGCGGAAGGTCTATGAGCGGGGCGTATGGGTTAATTACTTTTACGGGCTGCAATGCTTTTTGCATGTGCTGTAATTTTTGCGCGACGGCCTGTTCCCGGGTGTGGTCTGTGATGCCTGCCCTGAGCTGCTTCTGGTAGTCCATCACTTTTTTGTCCTGCTCCCTGCTGCTGTCCAGGTAGATCAGTATCGACCTGTTGGCGTTGTCTTCATATACCTGCTCTTTTGTGGTGCAGCCGATAACGCTTACCGGCCCTTCCACCACCAGCGTTACCGTGCGCAGCCTGCCGTCCTTGTCCTTCATCGTTACTGTTTTGCTGATGCGTTTCTTGGTTTGCAGTTCCCTTATCGGGAACATTACTTCCTGCGCCCCGTCCAGGTCTTCTATCAAAAACACCTTTCCGCGGATCTCTTCGCGCTTGTAATAATAAAAACTGTTGCCTGTGAACTGGGTATGTTCCCGCTTGCTTTCTTCGGGGATGCAGCCTGCTACCCGCTCCATCAGGTAGCTTTTGCCGGTGCCGCTTTTGGCCAGGCAGATCACGCTGAGCGGGTCGGCACATTTGCCCGAGGTCATGGCTATGTACAGTATCATGCTGTTGGCCTCTTCGCCCTGTATGCCTGTATTTTGAAGGTCTTTTATGGTCTGCTCCATCAGGGCGGGGTGCTGCAGGTGGGCGATGGCTGTTTGTTTTTCGCCGGCTGTGAGCGGGGTGGGTACCGCTTCTTTTGACTGCTCTTTTACCTGCTGCAGCCGGTATAGTTCCAGTTGCCCCGTCAGTTCTGCCAGGCTGGCGGCGATGATGCTGGCGCCTGTTTCCAGCCGCTCGGCTATCTTGCGCACCAGCTTTTCTGTCTGCGTATCGTTGTACAGGTCCAGGTTATGGCGCACCGGGGGGCGCGGGCTGTCTGCCAGTTCTGCTTTTAGTGTTACGCGCAGCCGGTCCAGCCCTTCCAGCTTTACGCCGCCCAGTACTGTTAGTATAAGCAGGCCGTTATCGTAGATCAGCTGTTCGGGGTTTTCTGTTTGCAGTTTTACCATGTGGAAAAATATTTTTTACATACACCTTTGTTACAAATGTAACACTTGTGTTTGTAAAACAAACATCAACCCTGATTTTAATCATACACTCCTGATACCTAAATTTGTAAAAACACCCGCTTTACCGTGTTTTTAAATCACTTGTGTATGACTTTTAATAAAAGACTGGCTGATGTAAGGAAGCAAAAAGGCTTATCCCAAAGCGAACTGGCCGATATGATCGACTCCACTTCCATTACCATTGGCAGGTATGAACGCGACGAGGTAAAGCCTTCTATTGAGGTGGCCGCTAAAATAGCGGGGGCGCTCGGCATCTCCCTCGATTACCTGGCCGGCATTACCGATAATAACCTGGACAGCGCCATACTGCAAAAAATACTGGATGTGCAAAAACTAAATGACAACGACAGAAGGCAGATACTGGCCACTCTGGACGCACTGCTGCGCGATGCCAACGCCCGTAAAGCTTATGCTTAAACACAACAAAGCCCCGCATTTACGCAGGGCTTCATTTTTACTGTCAACTTTATCTTTAACCGCCAACTTCAGTTTTACAAATTCCGGTTGCAAACCGGCTGCATTCTTTTGACACGGGTCTCCCTGACGGAAGACAGCGCGCCAGTGGGTTGTGTAGTAAAAGACGGCAATCTGAGATTGCCTGCCAGTGCGACGAAGTTGAAAACTTCGCCGAGCGGGAGCCAAAGCCCCACCCGGTAGAATAGGTGGGTGTATTGGCTACCCACACCATGGTGTAAACTATTCCATTACATTCAAAGAACTGCATCTAATGTACAACTTATTTAATACTATAGTATAAACCTCAATGCACATCATCCACACTTTTGTAACACCAGGATGAATCTTTTTCCATTAGAGCCCCTTTTTAGCTCCAAAATAAAACGGGATAGATCATTATCCACCCCGTTTTTGAAATTTAATCTAATAACAATCCTTTATCTTCAACGATCTATGTGAGTGTTTTCTTTAAAACCACACTTTTGATACACTACCCTTTTGATACACTACCCTTTTGATACACTACCCTACTTGATCTTAATCCAAGCAACGTTATGCTTATCAATAAATGAGATTATACCCACATTAAAATTAAAATTAAAACTATTTATACCTTCATTAATATTTTGTCCAGAATATTTAGCGTCTTTCTTGCTAAAAACAATAGCTGTATCGTAAGGCTTGGTAATTAATTTCAAATTATCATCATCAAAAAGCAATCCTAAAAACGAAACTTGTTTAAAAGAAGAAGAATATTTTGCTTTACTGAAAATAATAAAATATTCTGGCTCTTTATTTATTGATTCAATTAAAAACTTATGAAAACTATTTTTAGTCAATGCATAACCAACTCTTAATCTATTATTATTATAGAACCCTTGCTCTATATTCCTAACCTTGACGGTATCTTCAACCACAGCATAAAATATTATAGTATCCATCTGTCCTTTTGCAGACCGATATACTGCTGTATCATTCTTATTAAATGGCTTTACAAATAGCCATTCATTTTTATCAAATGAACTGTTATAATTGCATGAAATAAAGAATTCTCCAACAATAAAAAAGAGAACTATAGAAAAAACTCTATTTAATACCTTCATTGTCGACCGCGTTTTTTACTGCTCCCATTAAATGTCTTGAAATTCCCGTCGGATCATATTTGTATCCACTTAGCCAACTAACTGACATTTTATGAATACTTCCATCTGCCTTCAGGCCCATATTACTTTGTACAGTGTTTAAAATTTCGCCACTTACTACATAAGCATCTATCTTTCTACAAACAGGTGAAAACAGGTTTTTTGCAAAATTCCCAAAGGAGTTACTAATTTCAGCCTTTGTAATTGGACCTACCCCAGCCGCATTAAATGTTATAGCTGGGTGATTTGTCATCATAGCATTTGCCGCTGCTAATCCCCCACCTAAAGAATGTCCTACAAAAGTTAAATCCGTATTTGAACCAAAGTATTTTTGCAAGGCAACTGCATTCTCTGCATTCGTCTTATATTGTCCAGAAATACCTAATGGTTGCTCAATATTATTTTTCCAATCATTCCATGACTCGGTGCCTCTCGTAGCAAATACGTATTCAGTTTTCCCATCATCATTTGCTCTCATATATAACCCTGCATCGTACCCATTATTATTGTGGTAGGTTACGCCTGGTATTTTAAGATCAACTTGTTTCCAGTTATCTATTAGATCTGCTTTTTTCCCCTTACTGTCAGCACCATAAACATTGTCTGCTATAAAGGCGGCTTCTTTAACTGTTGGCGAATCTAGCAAAGGATCACTAATCCAAATAGGATTAGCATCAAAAACCTGATATGGAGAAGCACTTGCATTAGGCTTGGGGTCCATATTCCATCGACGTCCTACTCGTGTATCCAATTCACCAAACTGCGCATAATTCATTATGCCCATACCACTAGTAGTACCTCCATTTAAGTTATCATCCCTTTCCTGACCGTTGAAGCCATAACGGTAGCCGCTGTTATCGCCTATGCGACCCGGTATCATAGAACCAAATGCATAGTAGTTGTAATAGTTAGTGACTACTGCATTGCCGCTGCTGTTCTTGGTATCGCTGATGACAGCGCGTACGTTGCCTAAATGATCGTGCAACTCATAATTGCGCTGGCCAAAGCCCCACCCGGTAGAATAGGTAGGCGTATTGGCTACCCACACCATAGTGTAAATACCTGCCCGCCCTATGGTACTGAATGTCATAACAGGGTGAGGGCTGAATACATGGGTGCTGTACCCATACAATGTAAGAAACGTATAAATGATCTGCGGCTGCACCAGCTGGGCCACGTAAGACCCGCCGCACACTATGCAACTGGGGAACTGCACCGGTTTATCGATGCCATGGATGATGGCCAGGCGCTCGCTGCCATACAGGTAACGCTCAAGCAGCGTCATGGTGCCGCCGCCCACAGGGCTCTGGTACAGCGCCAGCGGGTTGCCATCGGCACCACGCATGTAGTAGCTGGCTGTGTTGATGCCGCTCTCTACGTCTGTGCTGAGCACACGGTTGCCCATGGCATCGTACAGGTAACTGATGGTGCCGAGCAGGGTGCCTGTGGAGGTGTAGCGCAGTACTTTATCTATCTTACCATCGGGCCGCCACAGTATATTTTGTTTGCCGCCGGGGGCAACTACGGTGTCCACTTCGCCACTGGCATCGTAGGCATACCTGGTGTTGCCATTAGGCACATCTGACGAGGCGCCGATTGCGGAGGTTGAGGCATCAGCAATCTTGTTCACCTGGTTCATGCCAGAGGTGTAGGTGTAGGTAAGATTGTCCATGAGGCCGGACGAGAGCGGGTTGCCACGCGTGAGCGTTTGCAGGTTGCCATTGGCATCGTAACTGAACGCTTCGTTATAGTTGTTATCTACCGTCCACCCGGCAATATTGGTATTAGTGGCACTGATGGTGCTGGTGATGCGGTTGAGCTGATCGTACCGGTACTTGTAGCCAGTGGCGCTGGTGAGCGTGGGTGAGTACACGTTCTGCTCCCACGACACGATGTTGCCATTGTACAGCGACCCATTGGCCAGCGTAAGGCTGCTGTTGCTGAAGGGTGAGCTGGTACGGCTAAAGTCTTTATACGTACCATCGTTATAGTAGTTGAGCACCATACCAAACACATCGGTACCCACAGAGTTGTTGGCCGGCGCATCCTTACCAGGATCGAGCGGGGTGAGCAATGAGCTGTGGTTGATACCTTTAAGCCAACCCTCTATAGTATATGTATAATCGAGCCCCTGCAGGTTGGCACCGAGCACCAACCGCTTCAGCGGCCCGTGCAGGTAGTAGGTGTATGCTGCCTCCTGGTTGACCCCACCAGCGTTGCCGGTGCTGGTTACATTGCACAAACGCTTATCGCCATCGTAACTGTAATTTTGTGTAAACTGCTCCAGATAGTTGTTTACATTAGACTGGTAGTTTACTGATGTGGGCTTGTTGCTCAGCAGATCGTACCCATATGTGACTGGTATAGCTGCCGTCGGCATACCGCTTACCCAGTTGTACACTGTGGCTACATTGCCATGAGGATCGTAACTGTATATATTCCAGGTTTGGTCGTTGGTGGTTCCGGGCGACCCATCGCGGTCGGTATAGGTGTAGCTGACCCTGTTTTGTAAAAACTGCTGCGCACCAATAAGGCTGGATGACAGCGGGCCTGAATACGGGGTGGTATATACCGTGGTGGTAACAAAGCTGGTGGATGTGCACCCTGGGCTGCCCAGAGTTGGGTAGCTAGGCGTATCTATATATACAGCCCCGCTGCCGGTAAACTGCCCGGTTTCTATGACACGGCTCTGGGCATCGTACTTGGTATAGCTGTACTGGCCTAAGTAGCTCTGGGCCGCGCTCTGCGATATGCGCAGGCGCCCCTTGCTGTCGTAAAAGTAGCTGGTTTGGCCACCGTCTGGAGTGGTCTTATAGATGAGCTGCCCTACGGTGTTGTAACCATACCCTGTGAGGAATGTATTGACGGGCGTAGCGCCGGTACGCGAGGTACCCGTTTGCGCCACACCCTGCGGCGCTACTGTGCGCACGAGGTTGCCTGCCCTATCGTAATAATACAAGGTATAATTGTACTGGGTGAGACTGTAAGAGTTTACAAACAGATCGTGCACGCCCGATGCGGTGAGGCAGTTGGTATGGTATGCTGCACGGAAGGCGGCCTCGTGCTTGTTGTGCAGGTTTTGTATCTGCTGGTTGAGCGCAGTGGTAAACCCTTTGCACAACAACTCGCCACAGGTAATGGCACGGGTGGTGTCTGCATGCACACTGGTATCTACAGTAAGCGGGTTTACATATTTGAAGCAACCTGTAAGGCAATCCTGTGGAAGAGACATGTTGCACGAGTTCTGACAGAGCACCAAGGGTGCAGCACCATCGCCACGAGAATATTTAAGCGTGAGGCAGGAAGCAAATGCGGTATAGTCTGTGAGGCCACCGGAACTTGTTGTTGTAGTACTGCCGCCGGAATTACTGTAATAGGAAAAGTTATCACTATATCCGAGCACGCTTACTGAATTTGAATTAACCGTATAGTTATAGGTAATAGTATCGCCTATGTTATGTGGGCCAACCACAGTAAAATCCAACGCCCCTGCGTAAGGCACATTGAGCATATAATCGGGTATTTCATTCAGCGAAATACTGTCGCCGGCGGGCATATTCTGGTTAGTGATCACAATGCTCAGTTGTATGTTCACATCGGCATTGGTCAAAGCAGAATCTGGATAAGTACGGAAAAAAGTATAATTTGGCTCCACAGCGCTATCCACCTGTGTTACGCCTAGCTCAAAATGGTCGTTAGGATCGGAGGCCGATATATCTATCTCGGGGTTACAAAGGCTAAGGCTGCCAAACAGGCTAGACGGCAAAGAGGATACGCTAACCGTGCTGAGGTTACTATTACCTGTCTCTACCAGGCTATCGTGTTCATGGGCTACCTGATGGTTCAAATAATCTACCAGGTACAGTTCGGCATTTATAGATATAGGGTTTGGTGTAGCAGCAATCCATGGGGCTGAGCAGGAGGGCGGAACGCCGGGCACAGGGCCGGGCTGCACAACAATATCATCTACAAGAGCCTCCTGGTATTGAGCCATCTGGGCCGATGGGATACTGCCATCTGCATTTGGCGTTAAATTACATTTGGTACGACAATCCTGCACTATATTGCCAGCCATGCAATAAATAGAGGCCATATCGATAGTTGAAAGAGGCCTTATTGCATGTACCGAGGTATCGTAAAACACGCTCTCTACCTGTACCTGCATGTTCATTTCATCCTGTATGATATCCTGTACCAATCCATCGAGGCGGTTGTCGCACGCTTTATAGCACTCGTTCTGCATAGTAAGCAGCGCCTGCCCAGGGTTGGTGGCATTGCCCATGTTTATGGCGCCCGATGTATTGCCCAGAGACCCATAGGACGAACTGGAGGTTGTAGTGTAGTTTGTATTGTACGTAGCTTTTACTATCTCAAAAAAGTTGTACATATGGAACGGTGTGGTACCAGGGTCTGTAGGGAAATTATTTATAGCAGGGTACCATGATGTATATGTCATACTGCTACAGGCAGACGCGGAATAACCAAGCATGCAAACCTGATTTTCCAGGGCAGCATTACTGCCCAAGTTATACTTAAAGTATTTGTAAGGGTATAAAGCATAGTTGCTGTAAGGCGCGGCATCTACCTGTAGGTGTTTGTACCCTACTTTGCTCATAAAATAAGCCCACCAGTCGAGCTTGGGGGCTGCACTGAAGGTGGATGATGTAGCGCTTGCTATAGTATAATCCCCTTCTTTAAAGTTGTTCACTGTTGATTTCCAGGCAGTCCATAACGAATCGCAATTATAGCCGTCGTTGATCATGGCAGTAATAATATTATCGAAAGCCGAGTTGCTGGACACAGTGAACATGTTATTGGTAGCATCGCATATCTGGCTGATGTTTGAAACATTATAAAATGGTGTGGTGAGCGAGCTGTCGTAAGTGTTGAGGGCCGAAACCATATATTCTGCAAACATAGGGTGGCTGCAGGTATTGGAATAACAATGCGCTGTGGGTAATGTTATGGAATCGCACCCTACGACCCAGTAAAAGAAGGGTTGTGTGGTATCTGCACCTGTGTAAGTAATAAGACCGGCAATGTCATTGGCAGCAAGGTAGGCCTGCATATTGCTGAGGTAAACACTTGCAGACCCACCGACAACATGGCCAGGATGGGTAAACTGCGTAGTAAGTGCAGCATGCATGAGGGTAACAGCAGAGTCTAAATAGGTGCGTGTAGTGCCCGGGTAATCGTTGCCCAACTGCAGGGATAACGAAATATCGTAAGTGCCGGGGGTAAGTGATGTGGTGTTGCGTATAAGGTATGCAGGCCCGTGGGTAAGGCTCTGTGTGGCCAGGGCCATAGCCCCGGTATAACTCACCCCACCATAAAACTTCAGGCTATCGTAAAACACTGTGGGTGCACTCTGGTCTGTATCATCCCTGTTGCGGGCGGTAAGATACACGGTATAATCGCACGAAGAACAGAATTTTAAACACTGGTCTGCGTAATAACTTGGGAACAGGTTATAGAGGAAATCGAGCGTAGTGGGTACACCAAAAGTATATGTGGCATTAGATATAAGGCGTACTCCTGTTATTGGTGTTGAGGGCGACGCAGGTACCTTTTGTTTTATGGTGTCGTAATTTGTATTAGCCAGGACTGCTATAGGATCGAGCAAGGCAGATTGTGGTGAGCTAAGACAGGTAGCTATTGTTTTGTTTGACGGATCGGTATAGGTAACATTGAATACACTGTTAGGGTCGATGGTATAGGTTTTGGTAATGCTCTCCGCATCAGGGGCCTCATCGCCAAACAACCTTATCAGTTCATCCTGTGTAGGCTTGCCGTAAAATTTCTTCACCGTTTTTGCGCCCAGGTTGGTAGGGCCGCCCAAATAATGCGGGCCACCCGGTGTGGCTATCTCCCGCTCCCGGTTTAGACCATCATTATAATACCAGGTACGTGAATATGGCCTTCCTCCTGCCGAAGGAACAGTACTGTCAGAATTAGCGTCTGAATAATAAGCGATGAGTTTACTTGCCGTGCTTATGGGAGTCGGCGACGTAAAATTGGCTTCCTGATCATAATTGTTTGCAGTATAAACACCTATGGGCTTAGTAGAAGTTGTTACATAATTATAACCATAGTTAAACCCGACCTGCCCCAAAGGGGCAGGCAAAGTTTTCATTACCGGCCTGCCACAGAAATCGGGAATAGTTTGGCTGGCAAGTATATTATTGCCAGTTTGTGTCTTCACCTGTTCCTGCAACGGCATCAGCAGGTAATCAGCATAGGTTGTTTTTTCGCCCATGCGGGGTTGTGATCCGAAATTCACTTCGCCCTCCACAAATTGCCGGTTGTATATCCAGTTGAGCGTATCATCAAACTGATGATAATAAAACAAATAGGGACTTACCGTTGTTGTAATATTTTCTGGACCATTGCTATTAAACACACCAGCATCGCTCCAGTTACCGAGGTTCCGGTCATCGGCAATAGTATTGGGGTATGTAGTGTAAACTTCCCGTACTCGCCACACATAATAACCAGTACCTTCTGCAAGCGTTAATGTTATAGATTGCTGGCCGGTATTTGTTTCCAACGTAAGCGCCTGGCTCCAGTCTACTATAGCGTTAACATGGGTTGGATTATTATAATTATTACTGTCTGTATTATACAACCGCAATATTTGTATTTCATAGTCTGTAGCCTTATTGCAATCTGTCCAGTTAAAGGTTACGGGGTTGGTACCGGTTACAGAAGTAGCTGCCAGGCAGTTACCATTTAATGTTTTTGCAGAGTTCACACCTAACGTCCCTATAATTGTTATAATGGAGCTTGATAGTGAAAAACCAGTTGCGTATGCAGCACTGGCACCTGCCATCCTCTGGATGCTTACTTTTAACTGGTTACCAACGGTATCGCCCAATATACCATAACCATCGCCACCTCTCCAATAGGTCATCAGGTCGGTCATGTCCAAATTCAGATTGTAAGTGGGGTTATCACTAGTCAAAGCAATATGCACAGAATCCCACTTACCTAAAACAGTATCTGCAGCGCCCGCAGTGCCTGGTTTATATACATTAATGGTAAAAAAATCATCGTATAGAGGTGTTCCTGCACTAAATGTTTGCAGATAAGCCGGGTTTGTATTTACGGTAAACGACAAAGCATAATAGACCATGTCCATGGGTGCAGCAGCTACGCTGCCCAGCCACAAGCTACTGTATGGGTATGGCCTGGATGCCGGTACCGGGCAAAAGTACTGATCTGCAATGCGTGATGGGTGTAGCCTGAAGTATGTTGGCGTAGATGCAGCCTCAACCACATCGAGGGTTGATGTATATAAATTCTCCGGTAGCTGTATGGCCCTTGCAAATGCACCTGGATCAGCAACGGTATCGGGTGAAACTAATGTTGCAACGGCTGTTGCCTTATCCCCCTGGCAAAAACCGTTATACGGAAATACCAAAGAGAAAAACAATACAATACATAAACTTATCAGGTAAGATGTTCTCTTACCTATGTGGGAGTCCAGGTATTTAAATTTCATACAATCAGGGCTTTAATTAAATATGATTGAAATATTTTTTTTATTTATACTCTTTATATTCGTAATTATTATAAGGATATTTTAAACGGCCGCTCTTATTAAAAAAATGGTCTTTTACATGATCCAACCCGGGCTCTGCTTTCAATTCATTGCGCTCATTTATGGTTAATGAGTATGAATGGATAGATTTTGACATTAATTGATTGAACGTTACGTCCACCTTCTTAATAAACATTGTTGTTGGCACTACATAAAGAACAATGTTGGTATATGGGGCCTTCCTGCTATTCTTAGCCGCAAGCTCATATCGTACAGTAACCGAATCACCCGCCGATTTCATGGGCACATTATTACAGGATATTAATTGATATGTTTTAAAAATACTATCCTGCATTAATGACTCAAAGAACTCATCCTTTATAGCAAGGCTACCTTTGGGTGGCCTTGTGCGCATTAAAACCCTTTCATCTGCATACACCGTAAACACATCATATTCATCCATAAAGACTTCTGTTTTGCCTGACTTTGTGTATCTCATCTTTGTGCTGGCTTTCAACTCGCCTGTAGATGTTACATCCTGGAACTGTTTATTATTGGGATTCAGGGCATTTGCGACAAGCGTATATTTCATATGCCATTCCTTACCAGAAGCCAGTGCATGACGAATGAATGATTGCTGAACTTTCATTGTTTTCCTCAATTCGCCTATGCAATAGCTATTGTTGTTTGGGGTACCGGTTATTATACCAGTGGCCCCAAACAATGTCAATAAAACAATTACAGTCCCGCAGACCAACTTTAGTCGTGTCATAATTTTTATATTCTCTACCGGTTTATTAATGGTGTATGGTACTGTGTTTCCTCTGCTGTTAAAACCCCACGTTGTGTTTCAACTAGTTTTCTTACCAGTTTACCTTCTCCATTGTATTGATAGTAGGTAGCAAAGTTTTGGTCATCGAGGGTGGCCGATAATTTGAAGGTACCCTTGTCGTAAACATAGGCAGTAGTTTTACTGCTTGTTTGTTGTACCCTTATGTCATCAACATATATACTATTCAAAATTGTAGGTGGCAGTATATTGAAGATAACCGAGGTGTTAGGAACAGTATTTACCCACTTGAATTCATAAAGCGCCCAAGGTCCAGAACGCGCAACAAATGTTGTTGGGTAATTTGTACTTGAAGTACCAACAGTAGCGCGTACATTAAGCTGAGCATGGATATCGCCGGTTGCATAGGCCCAGAACCTTACTACAAGGCCGCCACCAAGGTTATCATTGATTTGCGGAAGTGTGATCATATCCCCATATGCAAGATAATAACTTGACTTGCCGGTGTGAGACTGTGCCGTTGTTATTTTTGTGTTGTTTACCGCCATACTGTCCTCTGCATAGGCACTATTATATATATTTTCAAAGCTTTCAAAGAACACCGATCCATAATTTGAATTTTGCGCTACGAGGTATGGCAGTACTCCCCTATATCCATACTTAGCGGTGCTGTAAACACCATCTATATCCTGATCCAATACCGGATTTCCATCCGGAGTATATAATAACGACTGACTTGTCTTTATGAAAGGGTAATTGGCAAGCATGTATGGTGAAGTCCATAGATTGCCCGGAGAAAGATCAAACATATGCGTACCGGCACGATCATAGATCCTAACATACTCAGAAGGGTTATTACGATCTACAATGGTATCCTTATATACATAGTTCATTGATGGCCGCCAGATACCTTTTCTACCTGCTTCATAAATATTATAACTAGAATAGTTTGCCGGCAACGAATATGGAATAAGGGAAAGCCTATTTGCTGCCCAGTTTCCTGGCGAATCCATATAGGTAGTCATATTGGCTTTTACCAGGTTCATATGTTTGGATGAATCTTCTACTATCAAACGACCAGTATCTCCAATTCTAGGTGCATATGTGTAGAGCCACATACTATCGTAGGTAAGTAAACTTCCAGCAGAACTGGCAAGCTGATTGGTATAACCACTATGTATGATCTCTGTTTTGACGTAAGTGGTACCATTTGTAGCAAGGGATGTGGTACCAGTGGAAACAGCTACGGAAACTGTTAGGTTAGCGCCACTTACCGCTGTTACATGTGCCATGTCAACAATACCGGCACCTGTTCCTCCACGGAACAACGCAATAAGATCACCCGGCACAAACATGTTATTGGGGTTTACGCCATTAACATTATACTGACCAGTAGTACCTGTATAAGATACTGGTATATAAGACCCAGTATTTGTATAATAACAGTAGAGTTCATTCCAGGCCTGTTGACCCATTTGGTTATATTGTGAGGATGCCGGAAAATTATATTGCCAATAATCCCCTTTATGTGGTTTATTGGGTTTATTTTGTAAGTAAAGACCGTTAAAACCATCATAAGTAGCGGTAATAACCGGCTGCGTGGTAAGCGGATCGAAGGCAATATTATCAGTTGTCTGCTTAATACCATCTTTAACTACAGTGATGCTTTTCACAATTGCCGGGTAATGGATGACTTTATTAGACACTATTGTTCTTAGCCTGCTTTGTGATTTACTGGTAACAGGAAAAGCAATGATCCACGGAATGACTATGAACACCTCCCCAAAAGTAACATCGCCTGTTAATCTTGTTTCTTTTGAATCTTCTTTCACACATCGTCTGTCCACACTTACATCCATTTCTCGTCCGGGCTGATCATAACTAATGGCATAGTTTAAAAAGTCATACATTGGAACGGATTCACCCGGCTCAAAGTAGGTATATGTCTGTTGAGAAACGGGCACGGGGGGACTAGTAATACTATAAAAGTGGCTTGGGAAGTATGCACCTGGATATGTAGCAATTGACTTTATCTGCCCATGCATCTGGTTCTGAATAAAACAATATCCTTGTGCGCTTCGCATGCCGGTATTGATTTGATAGGAAAAGAGGCCAATATCTAAATCCCAATTATCAGTAACCGTTTGAATATCTGAAAAGGATACACCGTTACCGCCAGTTACATAAGATCTGTTATACGGATAGTCTTTTACCGTATAGTAATCAGCTACGGTGAATCCCGTTCCTATATCCTTGGCCTGGGCTATGTTTACTTTTATAACCCGACTATACCCTATGGAAGCTGCAGGTAATGCATTCATACCCAATGGCCCTTCAAACTGTTGCCTGTCTTTACCTGCTATCAGTTTGTCTGACCAAGACTGGCTGGTCCTTTTTTCAAGATAGGTAATGAGTGGATTTTCCTCTTTGTTCTCAGAAGGTTCGTTAGTTGCCACACCATAACTTGTACCATCAGATGTGTTGTCGTATATATATTGCGTTCCATATAGAGTTTGCGCATTATTATCTACCCCTTTATTATACATCAACAACCTCTTAACTCTAATTCCACCTCCAATTTTCTTAGGAAGAGGGATGCGGAAATAAGATAATGACGGGTTGAGTGTAAGACATGTTGTGGAATTAGCAGCCAGGGCAGCTTTTACTGCACTAACAAATTGTTTTGCTATCGACTCAAGATTATCTTTGTCGGCTCCCGGATCTGTCAGATCTTCACTTTGCGCTGTACAGGAACCAGTTTTTAATTTTCCACCAACTTCATGGTGTATATAATCAAGACATAGATCGCGAGGAAGAACAACAGTTGAGCCGCCCCCAGCTGTAGAAACTTGTATAGTAATTTTACTAGGATCCCGAGTACTGACAGATGCATTAACAAAATTTGTGTAGCCATCTATATAATCGCCGTTGCAATTGCCGATACTGGTAGCATCACGTCCCATTAGCGTATAGAAGAATTTAAAGTAAATTTTTTGTGTTGCATACGTGCTATTAATAAGAGCAACCATTTGATTGATGCGAGGGTCGCCAGGCGCTGTTATCCCAACATCAGTAAGATCAATATCAAATTGATTATGCGGAGCGTTATCATTGGTAGCTAATTTGACCATTGCACATGCCGACTGGTCCTGAACATAAGAATATGTATTTTGCTCATATTGCACATGTATCTCCCCTCCTGATGGTAATGTTATCCGTTTTAATTGCCACGCAGCAGGATCGAAATTTGTAGCTGGGACTTGACTATCCCAAGACTGTAAATTATTCCGTCTGGTAGAGCCATTATACATATAATTACCCCAGCAGTCTACATATGGATTGTAAGAAGGTTGTTCGCCTGCACCATAAGCGCTCATTTCACTTAAGATTGGACTATACTGAGAGGGATAGTTGGCGTTTACAGGATAAGTATAATCAAATTGATATGGGCTTATATATGCATTTGCAACTCCATTATACTCAAACCATACTTTTTTAAGCGTTAGTTTGCCACTTCCTGTTACAGAACTATTAGGAATGCCAGGCCAACATTGATAATTATAATCAAAATGAACTGTTTTGATCAGCTGTGCTGGTTGGCCATTTGTTGACTTTGCGTACAAAAGAATGGTTTTAAGAATTTCCGGCGCGTTTCCACTACCAGCATTGCCTAAACCGGCGGAATACTCACTAGCTGCCTGAATGCCGTCTGAGCGATTATGGTCGGTAACAAAAACGGCAAAGTGAGTTTTGGTCATTATGGTGTCTAAGTAGTAAACTTCTTTATAACCATACTGATAAGATCCCATATCATCATTCCTATCGGACAACTGATTGGGTTTATAATAACAGCCTTTATAGGGAACTCTCCACTGATAACAATTAGTAATACTGGTTTTGTCGCTGGATCCTTTAGCCTGCCGATAAATAAATTTCGTATATCCTCCAAAATCGCCATCGTCTGGTCCATTCTGATTTATATCAACATAATCAGGCGTAGTAATTTGCGTTAATAAATAGGATGAGGCGTAGGGTTTCAAATACTCTTCACCAACCTCAGACATACCCGCAATGCTAGTGTTAACCAGAAAGTTGTCAGACCCACTCTGCAAGTTCAAGCTATATTGTAAGTTTTTTTCATGATTTGTATAAACAGGCAAGCCGTACACATAGTGATTACCAGATTCGTTAGTTGTAGCGATCTCACCAATGCCGTCTGCCGGAGCATTACTTCCTGATCCAATTCTTCCTGCCTGTGTCATCACTTTGGCATCTTTCTCATAGGCCAATGCACTTATACCAGTAGAACTGGTATAGCCTATTTCTTTGTTTGTATGATATCCAATAAACGAGGCACGCGCATTTCGCCTGCCGCCTGTTGGCATCTTATTCAAATTAGCGCCAGTGGTTACCTGATTAAAAGCCGGCAGATTGGGGGTTGTGCCATTTATGATTGGGGGTTCAGGAAGATCAGAACGGTCATAGTTTAATTTACCACCAAGGTCGTTATTAAACCGAAAAAATGTTGCTTCTGATACCGTATGAAGTGTATCTCTAAAATCGTATGGCCTGAACCAATAAGTCTTAGAATTCCCATCTTCATCTACAATTGGTTTGTTTGAAAAATCTGTCCATGAAGACTGAACAGTTAATGTTGTTGAACCGCCAATAATCACTTCAGCCCCCAGACCAAGATCATCTCCCAAATGGACATCCAAACCAAAAAAATCTTTTTTAGTTTTACTTTGCACGTAGTTAGGAGAAAACATACCCACCCCATCGTTATACATTCTGAATCCTCCACTGATCCCTTCACCCGACACAAGAAAAGCATCAGGAGTACTAAAAGGAACTGGTAAATATTTGTCTCTTTGATTAAAGGTTGATGGATGTTCAACCGTATAATCCATCACTGCCTCATGCTGGGAGCTGTCATTATTATATGCATTGCCTGAATACATATATCCATATCCTGCTACACTACGAGTACCGACATTTTTTTGCACTGAATAACTAATATTTAATCCAACGTCCCAACCCACAGGAACTGGGCCAGGATCGCCTGTTACGGATACAGAGCCTGCAAGGCTTTGCCCGGTATAAGGTGTGGTATTATACGGCGAAGTCATGTCTGTAAGCAGGTAATTTATATAGTGGGTACAAGCTCCTGCTAATCCTGCCGAAGCAGCCCTTTGAACGGACTGCTTCATAGCCATCCCTATCCCAGCCCAGCCCATTTTGGGAGCTTGTCTTGCTGATTGAGGTGACCCATCTTCATGATTGCTTTTAGTTTGGTCGCTTATAAAAGTTAAGATAGCTGCAGGGTTAACTGCGGCCGAAAAAGTGCCATCTCCATCTGTAATACTAAATCCAAGTGATAAAGTGCCATCCATAGCACTTAAACCAAGCCCTTCAGTGAAACCAAAACCTTTATAGTTATTATATCTAACAGTAGCATATCCACTTACGCCCCCGCCAACAGCAGAGAATATCTGGGCGCTTGCACTTGCGGTACCGGCGACGGTCCAGTTTGGCGGAACGCTATTATGAAATGTTATATTGGGATTAGTTGAATCTCCTTTAAAATCGTCCGGCAACCCTCTTTTGCTTCTGTTTATACAACCCGGATTGAGACTCCAGCCATATCCAACCCAAGAAGATTCGGCTTCAGGGCTTTCCCCGCTATGGTAGGCTAAGGATAATGCATATCCCGCACCATTAGCACCTGGTATTTCCAATACAGGCAAATTATACGTAAACTGTCCGGTAAACTCATTTACCATGTTGGTTGTGGCTACAGGCTCAAAACTGGAAAATTCAGGACTTGAGGGCCCAGATGTCAGTGCCCATGATATACTGGGAAATACCAGCTGATAAAGTAATGACAATCCTGTAGCGAGAGCCATAAACCTCGCTTTCCTAAAACGTTCAACCAATAGGTATGGACGCTCTTTCCTTATAATATTCTTAGGGCTCTGAGCTATGTTCATAAAATAGAATTTATCGTTTTATTTTTTATTACTATCTCTTTACAATAACATTGTTGGCATCTTCTAAATCATCTCCCTTAAAATGAAACTGAACTTTGCCCATGTTGAAAAACGGATCATCATATACAAAAAGATAATCATTGCCTTTCATGGATCTCATTCCATCATTTACAAACACGATTACAAAACTTCTATCCTCAGATAATTCATAGACATTTTCTAAAAGGCTTAATACTGGTATCCTCTCTTCTCCATTGACATATAATCTTATCTGCTGCACCATGTTAAAGTTTGTAGATAAGACCCTTTGAGTATATTCAGCATAATCATTCACTCCTTCATACATAATTGAATGACGCTTATCTTTCCCTTTAAGCTTATCGGGGCCTATTGTCATCAAAAATGTTGTCATACAAGCCTGTTTTTTATATATGCTATCCCATGAAGGCCGAATTTCATTTGCTTTTAATTGTTCCGCCTCTTTCAAGGTCATATATAGTGGAGGCTGATACTTTATTGTCACATTAACGCCCGTTATTTCTTTAGTCGATATGCAGCCATTTCTCTTTTCATTTAAAAAAGAGTTGTATCCCTGTATATCTTTAACTCTTTTATTCAAATAGAAAAACAATGCAGCTAAAATAACAATGATACTACCACCTAAAACACAAAACCCAATAACCTTATACTTCATTTACTAATTCTTTTGAGTTCGTGCACTTGTGTCAGAAGGCAATAATTGATATTCTTTGTTCATTGATTCTAAAACATCATTTGTAATATCAAACGTCGGTTTTCCATAAATTACAGAACCAGTCCCTTCTGCACCTAAAACAATGTCATAACCTTTCTTCTTAGCATAACTTTCTACATAACTGTTTATCTGATTTAAAACTGATTGCGTCAACTTCTTTTCCCTTTCTTCAGCTTCTTTAGAGACGGTAGCACTATATTGTTTAAGACTATTTTCTAATTGCATTATATTTTTCTCTTCAGCATCTTTTTGTTGTGGAGAAATTAAACTAACATGTGATTTATACACAGATACAGCATTTTGATATTGCTTTTTCAATGTGTCAATGTTAGCCTGCCAGGCATCTGTTTGAGTTTTGTACTCTGCATGAGCTTGCCTCATGCCATTAAAGCTATAAACTAACTCTAACGAGCGTACGTATGCAATTTTGGGCCGGGAAAAATATAAATAAATACACGAAAAGGCTGTAAATACCGATAAAATAGCAAAGAAAATAATGATTAAAAGCAGAGTATTCCTAGGCTTTGCAGACATGCTTTATTAGGGATTAAATAGGTTGATGTATTTATAACGCTCTAAAAATACAAGCTTCTGTTAAAAAAACATAATTTTTGACCTACTTAAATAAAAAAAAAACTATAAATTCATATTACCGAAGAGGCAATAAGAATTTTAAGAAAAAATATAAAATATAAATTTCTTATTAAACGATCTATTCAGACTGCATTTGATGGAAAAGCAATATACTATGAGAGGTGCTTTTATCAATAACATCTATATCTAATATGCCTATGGAATCAGTTATGGTACTCAGAAATTTGAATGAACATTGATCGCACGTTGATTTTATATTGCTTGTATCTAAAATATTATCCGGCTGTATATCCCCATCTAACATATACAATACCCTTATTGATGGGATTACAGAATATTTTCCATATATATTCCCAAGTAAAGATGAAAACAGAAGAAAACAGATCAAAATAATAACTGTTGAAACGATGACTTCCAATATAGAATTACCTTTTACATACATAAAAACCACTTAATTTAACCACTGAATAACTTTTTTATGGGAAAGCATTGGGAATAATAAACTATAGGAAAAAAAATCCGGTAGTGAATCAACTTCTATTTTCGAATTCCTAATCGTGTTTTCATAGCTGGTTATCTTGTTGTTATAAAATATTTTATCGCATATTATTGTTCCCTTACAGTCACCATTCCAATACAAATCGCATGATGAATAAATGCCACCGAAAATAACACTGCCGGTACCTGTAGATAATTTCATCCTTTGATTTATATCTCTGCCTCTTGCATATGCATATAACTCTCCAGAAAAACGAAGAGAATCACCTATCTGGATCACAGCACTACTATTATCATGCGCCTTTTCAGACCTGATTTGTGGCAGTAAAGCTAATATAGAAGGATAGTTAAAATGTACATCATCTCCAGCTATTATAGAGTCAGCAGCAAATGCCTGCAGATTTCCTGAAAAATTCTTATTAAAGAAAATATTGCGGCCTATCAGGATAACATCCTTCAAAGCAGCTGTAGATGAAACTTCTATATGCTGCGCACTAATAAGAATGTTACCCTTTAACGTCCCTTTTATAATTACTGTATCTGCATTAATCAATAGCGGTTTCGATGCAAAAGAGATTATCTCTGTATCATCCAAAATAATTTTTGTTTTTCCTATATTGTTATTATCTATCAACCAAGTAGTAATGGTGCTAATGTTAGGCAAACTAAATAACGTATCGGGACTTGTTTGCACCAGACCAGATGAAAAATGAACGTATTGGGTAGATATGTTTTGTTTGGTAAATCCAAGTGGAATAAAACATCGGCCTTCTATGTTTACACTATCTGCAATACTTAATTGGGTACTTGTATTTCTTAAAAATAATGCAATATCAAATAAAGTATCTTTCCCAAAACCGATTAAAGCTATTTTTGAAAATAAAGTATCACCGTTGTTGGTAATTACAAATGCACAATTCACATCGTACACGCCCCAGTGTTTTTTGAATAAAAATTCATTAAACCCATCAGTATAATGTATATGATATTCATGGTCATATTTTCCTGACTTATCTAACCATAATAATCCTTGATAGACATAGTTTTCAGCAAGCACATACTTTTGGGTATTACTGTAAATAATTTCGTTTAGCCTGAAGGACGAAAGAAATAACAATGAAACAGATGTTACAATTATAATAACTACAATTGCAAAAATCAGAGTATATCCTTGTACGTATTTCTTAGTGCTACCCACCTATAAAAAGCTAAAAACGTTCTTAATCTTATCCCATGTACGATTTAATAAATTCTTACCTGGCGTTGCTTGAACTTTCCCAGATTTAGGGGTGGATTTGATGGAATCTTTTTTTATCTCGGGAGTTCGAAGTTTTAGTAACCCATTCCTGTAGTTAGTATAAACAGGTGTATCCTTTGTTATTTCTATCACATTTCCGTTTAATAATCCATTTTTATAATTTTCCGTTCTCACTATTTTTCCACTCTCATCATATATACATCTCTCATCGGTTAACTTTCCCTTTTTCCAATATGAAGTTTCTTTTAACTTACCATTTTCCAGCCAGCTTATCCAAATACCTGTTTTTAAACCATTTCTATATTCCCCTTTACTGCATAAATTATTTCCTGGGAAATAGTATTCAGTATATGTGCCATCAAGTAGATGACCAGAATAATTGCCCGGGGTTTGGTGTATCGAAGTATTGTCACACCAAAAATAAATATTAGCGATATCAGTTTTAATATTCTTATGCATAGTATAAACTGCATCTATCTGTCTGTTTGCCGAAGCGATATGTATAGTTCTATGATCGGAAATATATTTATCTTTTGCCCAAGTATATTCCGAAAGGATCAGCATATAAAAGACAATACATATAAAAAAAATAATTTTTCTAGAACACATTGGAGGTCTAATTGGTAATTTAATAATCGTTAGTACATTTACAAAGATATAATTCTAAATTATTAATACCCTAAGAATGAAAAATCGTTATTTACTTTCGGGCTTTACTCTCACTGAATTACTTGTGGTCCTCGTTATTATAGGCATTTTGGTTCTTATCGCTTACCCTAATCTTATGCCTTTAATATCAAATGCCAAAAGTACTGAGGCTAAACTACAGCTTGAGCATGTTTACAATATGGAAAAATCGTATTTCTATACTAATTCCAAATACAGTACTGACTTAAAAGCAATAGGATTTGAACAGGAAAAGCTTTCTTCTGAAGAAGGAGGACGCGCTAATTATAAAATTGAAGTGATAAACGCCACAAATAATGCATTTAAAGCTAAAGCCACAGCCATAACAGACTTTAATGGTGATGGGAAATTTAACGTGTGGGAAATTGATCAGGATAAAAATCTACAGGAAACTATTAAAGACTAATGCATATCATAGGGTTAATCTTAGTTATTGCATTTTGTCTGATAATTTGTTACCAGGATTTCACAAAACGCCTTATTCATATCGGCAATATTGCAGGGTTAGCAATAGGCATCTATCTCAGTAAAAACGAGGATAATAAAGCCGTTTTCCAAAACGGGATTTATAATGTGATTTTTCTACTTTTCTTATTTACTATCTTATATATTTATTTCTATTTACGTACAAAAGATAAAAAATTTTTCAATCATAAAATGGGATGGGGCGATATTATCATTTTGTTCGTTTTTTGCTTTTCATATAATTTATACAATTTTGTTTTATTTATAATGTTTTCCAGTATATTAAGCTTAATTTTCTGGCTTATAAATTATTCAATAAATAAAAAAAAGGAAATTAAAATACCATTTGCTAGTTTTTTAACTATATTTCACTTAATAGTGACTGCATATTGCCACTATTCGTTATTTGACCCTGTGAGAGATATAGTCCTATAAATTACGTTCTATGCACCCTATACCCGAAAAAGACGTAACACAGTTGTTATCCGCCGATCTTGCATGGCGATATAAAATTGTACCCACCGATATCAAAAATAGCTTGCTCACCTTATTAATAGATAACACCCGGTATAGTGATTCTCTTATCGGGGAATTAGAGTTAATAACTGGCTATAAAATAAAATTCATTAAGGAAGAAGCTGAAAATATTAATGAATTACTAAGCAAGATATACAGAAAAAACAACCAACAAACTACAGTTGAAATTGCGGCTGCAGATACTGCAAATAAAACTGATGATTTTTTACAAAAAATCATTTTTGAAGCAAAGGGGCTTAATAGCAGTGATATTCATATAGAAGTATATGCCGAAAAATGCAGAATACGTTTACGTATAGATGGCCGGTTGATAGAACGTTATAAAATACCCAGGGACCAGTATACTTCTTTCATTAATAAAGTTAAGATTAAGGCAGGGTTGGATATCGCAGAGAAAAGGCTACCCCAAGACGGTAGGATCCTTATTTCTGACAATGGCAACAAAGCAGATATCCGGGTGTCTGTAATGCCTACCCTTTATGGCGAAAAAATTGTTTTGCGTTTATTAAGCAGCGATTCCTCCCATATCAACTTGGAGTCGCTCGGCCTCAATAGTAAACAACTTGCTGATTTCAATAAAGTTCTGAAAAAACCAAACGGAATCATCTTAATAAGTGGGCCTACCGGATCAGGAAAAACAACGACATTGTATGCAACGCTAAAATTATTAAATAAGGACCATGCCAATATCCTTACGGTAGAAGACCCCATTGAATATACATTGACAGGCATCAATCAGGTGCAACTAAAAGAAAATATCGGGCTTACGTTTGCCAGTGCATTGCGAACCTTTCTACGACAAGATCCAGACATAATAATGTTAGGGGAAATCCGGGATGGCGAAACTGCCCAAATGGCGATACGTGCTGCTTTGACCGGGCATTTGGTATTGTCTACAATTCATACCAATTCAGCATGGGGCACCATATCCAGATTAGTTGACATGGGAGTACCCCCTTTCTTACTGGCAAGTACTATAAATATGACAATAGCGCAACGATTGGTAAGAAAACTTTGCAATGATTGTAAAATCTGTCAACCCCTCAACAAAAATGAGTATGCTGATATAAAAGATTGCTTAGATGAATTTACGACTCACCATATAGCAATAGGTTGTAACAATTGCTATTTCACAGGCTACGCAGGACGTATTGCTATTTATGAACTGATACCTATTGATCATGAACTTTCAAACATGGTTAAAGAAAATGTTTTAAGTATAGACATACACATACACCAGCGTGAAATAGATACGTTAGGGAGCAGTGCATTAAAACTATTAAAGAATGGGATCACTTCCATTGATGAAATATATCCTATCCTTTTAAATCATTGATATAATGAAAAATAAAATAATTTTTTTCCTATGCCTTTTTCTCGTTCTTAACTTTACATTATATGCGCAAACTGGTGATAGCAGGATTGAAAGTATAAAATTGCAACTGGAGAATTTAAGTGAGGATGTGCCTCAACTGAATAACAAGGTTTCATTTTCCGTATCAGGGGTTTCCCTTTACGAATTTTTACGCGGTCTTGCGATGAATAACAAGTTGAATATGAATATTGCTTCTACTATTGATACACCAGTTGCAATCAATTTTACTAATGTACAAGTCAAAACACTACTTGTTTATTTATCAGATGAGTATGATCTGGACCTCTTGATCAATGGCAATATCATCTCTGTTCTTAAACTTGAAACTCCACCCATCGAAATACAATTACCACAACCCAAAGAAATAAGTATAAGCTATAATAGAAAAGATCATTTAATATCCTATGACCTTCAGAATGATACCTTGGGAAAAGTGTTGAAAAAAATAACTGAGCTTACCGGGTTGAATATATCCACAACACAAAAGTTATTAAACAATTCAGTAAGCGGCTATATTAAAGATGTACCTATTGAGAAGGCTATCAATGAGCTTGCGTTTACGAATAATTATAGCATTACAATGAAGGATTCAAATACCTTCCATATTGAAGAACCTTTACCGAAAACGACTACTGTAACTACTGATATCCCGAATAAGCCATCAATGCCTTTGGGATTAAAATTAACGACCAATAATAAAGACAGTATCTTTTCGCTTCAAGCTAATAATGTACCAATCAAGGAGGTGCTGTCAGCGGTGGCAGCCCAATTCAATATTAATTACTTTGTTTTTTCAGACATCAAAGGGAATATAGAAACCAAGATGAATAATGTTGATTTCCCAACTTTTCTAAAATATTTATTTAATGGAACAGACTACACATACCGCCTTAACAATGGTATTTATCTTGTAGGAGATAGGAAGTTAGAAACAATACGTTCTGCAGACGTATATCCTTTAAAATATCGAACAATAACCAAACTATTAGACCTTATACCCAATGAATTAAAAAAAGGATTAGAAGTGATTCCGGTACCAGATCTTAATAGCCTGGTCATTGCGGGATCAAGCCCCGCAGTAATAGAACTGGAATCTTTTTTAAGGCAAATTGACAAATCAGTTCCAGTTATCAGTATTGAGCTTATCATCCTAGATGTTACTAAGACACATAATATTTCAACGGGAATTTCTGCAGGAATAGACAATACAAAAACCACTTCTTACACCAGCGTTTTCCCAAACGTAGATGTTACTTTAGGAAGTAATACAATTAATAGTATTATTAATTCAATAAATGGAACTGGGATTGTCAATCTTGGCAAAGTAAAAACCAATTTCTATGTATCACTTAAAGCATCTGAAGATAATGGGTCTATTAAAATAAGATCTACCCCACATTTAGCTACACTGAATGGCACTGAAGCACAAATGACCATAGGCGAAACGCGGTACTATTCAGAACAAACCTCAAATGTGATTGCTACGCAAAATACAACTACAATTAGTTCTGTAGTATATAAACCATTACAGGCAAACTTAACTGTTATAGTGAAACCTATTGTTTCCGGCGACGAACAAATCACTTTAGATATAAGTGTTGAACAATCTTCTTTTACTAACCAAATTTCCACCAATGGGCCTTATGGCCAAACTACAAGAAGCTTCAAATCATCATTACGGGTTAATAATAATGAAATGCTCTTACTTGGTGGCTTAGAAGAAAAAAACAGTAATGACTCAGGAACTGGCTTTCCTATATTATCACGCATTCCTATAATAAAATGGATCTTCAGTAGCCGGACTTCCAGTCTTGCCAAAAGTAAGCTTGCTATATTGATTCATCCAACTGTATTTTATTAGTATATGCAAGCACTTAATAAAATATTTGAGTTTTTCATATTGAAGCTGACTAAAAAAATTTTAGCAGTTGAGATTATTGAAATTCGAGATCAACAAGGCGGTCAGTTTTTTTATAATGCTCTTGTTTTGATCAATGAGAAGAACAAAGTGCAAATTGAAAAAAAGATCGTCCAGGCTGATCATACGGCGTTTCAGAAATGGTTCAGTGAAGATGTCCCGCCCGGTACCCCCATAGTATTGATTGTAAACAGCGATAAGATCTTACACAGGATCATCGCTACAAATGACACTGATAATTATTCTAATGCTGTTACAGAGTTAATTCCCAATAGTGATCCGAAAGATTTTTTTATCCAATCCTATCCATTAAATGATAGCACAATCTTTTTTTCTGTAACGAGAAAAAACTACATCGATACTATTTATGAAATGAGTGATAGCTTTAAAAAGGATGTCATTCGTCTAAGTATCGGGCCTTTCCCTATTGTTTCAATGCATAAAGCATTATTTAAGCATGATGAAAAAGAAATCTATCGAATAACATTTGATAATTACTCTTTTGTACTTCATGAAGATAAACTTTTAGATTATGATATCAGCCCATATGGTCTATCGAATGACCTTAACCAGATTAGTGTAGCTGGAGAAAATTTAGATACTCCACTCCTTATTCCATTTTCGTATGGTATCAATTACCTGCTTCACCCTTTATCTTCTTCTAATTTAGAATATTCCACAGTTAAGAATAATGAAAATAATTTTATTTTTAATAAAATAGGCAAACTGATTACGGTATCATGTGTATCTATTCTGTTCATAGGCCTTCTGGTAAGTACTGTTGTATTTGCTGTTTATCAAAACAAGTATCAGGCATTATCAACCCACTTTAATCTGATCCAAAAAAGGAGCGAACAAATTTTAGCGGAAAAAGAATTATACCGAAAAAAGAAAGATATACTTGACCGCAGCGGCATCAGTGTTAAAAGTGCAATTGCTTACTATTCTGATCAAATTACCAGCAGTTTACCCGATGATATATTTTTAAAAAAAATGAATATCCACCCATTAAACACCAAAAATATTGATGATAATTTTCAATTTATTAATAACAAAATTATTATTGAGGGCAATTGCTATTCCAGTAACGATTTAAATAACTGGATATCTCTACTTAAAAAAAATAATTGGATCTCCAGTATAATAATAACTGATTACAAACAAAACCATCAAGAATTACTTGGTTCTTTTTCTATAGAAATCACCCAAATCTGATGACTATATTTGATCAATTTAATTTGTTACCTGTCAAAATACGCTGGCGTATCCTACTTATCGGATGCCTGGCATTGTTTTTCATTTCATACCAATTCAATATTAAAAAAAGTGTTAGTATAGTAAGTTCATATAATCAGCTTAAAAAAAACTTCGACACCTTGCAAGATGTCAATAATCCATCAGAAAGTAATACTAGCAACTATTCGACCACTAACATATATTCAGACACGATATCTCTGTTAAATTTTATTACAGCTTATTGCGAAGAAAAAGACATTGATGTTAAACACATATCACAAACATCTTCTACTAAAATTGAGAATGCAACGATAGAAACAAATAAAGTCATTTTAGAAGGCTCTTATCAATCTTTGCTGGAATTCATTTATGTAATGGAAGTAGAAAAAAAAATTGCATCAATAAATGCCGCTTGTTGGGAATTATATGAAGACAGAGAAAACAACAGGCATGCTCTTATCATCACACTCTATATTAAACATATTAAAGATGAAATGCACTAAAGTGGTCCAGAGATTAACGATCCTGTTATTGTTAATTATTTTATCGTCATGCAGCGATCTAATAGACAAAAATATCTCTAAAAGTACACTCATTATCCAATCGCCTCCAGACAATTTTACAACTAATAATTTTAATGTCCCATTTATATGGAACGCTTTGGATGGTGCTGATAATTACCATTTCCAGATTGTAAAACCTAACTTTGATAGTATTCAACAATTGATTTTAGATACAATAACTACAGCTACTCAATATACGGCAGCTCTTTTATCAGGAATATACCAGTGGCGGATCAGTGCAGAAAATGGGAGCAGCACTACTGCATTTATCACCCGTAGGCTTAATGTTGATACCAATAGCAACTTATCAGGGCAATTATTTATTGTAACTGCACCGTCAGCAAACTTCATAACCAACAATGCTATAATCAACTTTAGCTGGCAGGCTTTCCCTTCTGCAAATCTTTATGAATTTACATTGACCGATCAAAATAACAATACATTACAGGATAAGATCATCCCTTCAACGGTCTTAATTGACACTCTGACATCAGGTGGTTTTTATTGGGCTGTACGTGCGCTCAATACCTCCAATAATACTACAACACAATATTCAACAGCCCGGCTGCTTACCATCAACACAACAACACCAGCTGTATCAACCCCATTATCTCCACCCAATAACAGTATTGATACGAACGGTATTATACTCACTTGGCAAAGGCCTTCGGGTATTGTAGGTGATAGCATAATCGTTTCTAACGATTCTACGTTCCAAAATAATAATTTAAATTATTACACAACAGGAAGTTCCTCTTACCTACTTCCACCTCTGTCTTTAAATGTAAAATATTACTGGCGCTTACGTTCGCAAGATGCTGCTGGGAATCTAAGCGCTTATAGTGCGGTATATAGCTTTACGGTTAATCATTAAAAGCAACAAAAATGAAGAAGAAAAATACCACTATTTTATTGCTGATCATCGTGGTATTACTATGGGGCTTTATTGGTTTTAAGTTTTATAAAGGCATAATAGCTAGTCATCAAAATAGTACTTTATCTAAAAAGGCAATACTAACCGAACAAATTGACACAATAGAGGAGAACTTTGTCCTTCATACTTATTCACGCGACCCATTCCTCAGTATTTTAAAGGATACAATTTCAAGTCCTATTACAGATCCACCTGTTGTAAAAGAGACCAAAAAAATCATTAAAAAGCCCTTCATCCCCCCTGCATATTGTGGCATAATAAAAAACGAAAGGGAAAAGATTGCAGTTTTATTCTTAAATAAACGAACATTTTTTGTAAAAGAAAGAGAATCTTTAAATGACTTTAAAATAAAAAGGATAAGTGACAGTAATATTCAAATAACAAACCAAGGAGACCTAATACTTATTCCTTTTAAAAGAAGAATCCGTTAGCACTTTAATGAATATAGATCAAGATAATAGGGATAAACATCTCAATATATTGTTACCAGCTTTTACATTGCTTGAAATGATAATAGCCATCATTATTGGCTCTATAATAATAACGTTGATTTACGGAATATTTTTGCAGATAGATAAGACATGGAGACTATACCATAAGAATCAGGAACAATTAAACTCACTATTGATACTGAAAAAAACCTTACAAAATGATCTTAACAACTCACTATTTGCCAAAACATTTGATGAAAGAAAAATCATTTTAGTGAACGACATAGATAGCATTTCATATACGATTGATACTTTAGTAATTCGGAATAGTGCTACGGAATCAGATACTTTTAACATTACAGTTAGTAACTGTCACACAAGCTTCATCAAGCATTTAGAAAGTCAAGGAATAGTAGACAAAATACTTTTGGATATTGACAAACCTATTGAAATTAAAAGTGTACTTTTTAAAAAAAATTATTCGAGTAGTGAATTGATGAACCTTTATCAAATCAGATAAATATGAGCGTTGACCTTAATCACCTAAAAAAAAAAGTACCGTCACAAATAAGTCTCACTCTTCATTTATTGAGAAAGTTTCTCTTTTAGCAAACCGAGAAATAAAAATATTTAGTAAATCTGGAGATAAAATCAAAGAAAGATTTTTTGCTGAAACAGGTATGCTTTTATCTGCAGGCGTTGATTTACAGACAGTACTTGAGCTATCAGCACAGGTATCAAATAAGAAAAGTAAATTAATAACTATCTACGAAAATATTTTAGCTCAAATCATTCAGGGAAGCAGCTTAGCAGAAGCAATGCAGGCTACAAAACAATTTAGCAATTTTGACTCCTACAGCATACTAATAGGAGAAAATACTGGAGAGCTTGCCCAGGTATTCAATAAATTAACAATGTATTATAATAAACGTATTGCACAAAAAAGAAAAATCACAAGTGCCTTGAGCTACCCTGTCATAGTCCTCCTTGCTTCTGTTGGCGCTATTTATTTCATGCTAAAATTTGTTGTGCCCATGTTTTCTGATACGCTTACTCGTTTTGGCGGTGAGCTACCACCGCTTACCAAGTTTATAATTACTTTATCACATAATATCAGTAGCTATATTTTGATATTAACGCTAGTTTTAGGAACAGGTTACCTGTTGTATTATAGAAACAAAGAGAAAGAAAACGTACAATATGCAATTTCTGCCGCCATTTTAAAGATACCGGTCCTAGGTAAGATAATTTATAAAACCTACCTGCTGCAGTTCACTCAAGCTATGGACCTGTTGCTTAATTCAAAAGTAAATATTGTTGAGAGTATTGACCTTACTCAAAAAATGATTCAATTTTATCCATTGACCAAGGCACTTAAAAATATAAAAAAAGATCTTTTATTGGGCGACTTTTTCTACCACAGTATGGAAAAACAATCTTTTTTTGATCAGTCGATGATCACTTTAATAAAGATCGGTGAAGAAGTAAATCAGCTAGATAAGATTTTTGTTCAGTTAAGCAAACAATACGAAAGCGAATTAGAATATCAATTCAATATTTTATTTACCATTTTAGAGCCCTTAATGATATTATTATTGGCTGTTATGGTTGCAATCATACTAATTGCTATGTACTTACCTATGTTTAAATTGGGTACGGTCATCCATTAAAAATATTAATTCCCTAGACTATAAAACACTCTACATGAAGGCAGGTACATTGATTTTCATTTTACTATTATGGCATTCTATTAGCATCGCTCAATACATGACATTTTATCCTGAAAAAACCATAAAAAAACGCCACCAGGTATCTTTTGCCAGTGCTTCAGATGGCATCATGCTGTCTAGTGCGTATAGGCAAAGTCCAGCTATCATTAGTGGACTTACTTATCTCAGGGCCAGCCTATTCTTCAATATTGTTTCTCTAAATTATGACTTTGATAAAGTTGGCCTTTTTTCACAAATCGACTTGAATAACATTGGGTATATTTTCAAGACCAAAGACAGCACACTCAAAGCACGTGCCTATACAATATCAGTTCCCATAGGTATCAAATTGGGGAACGTTAAAAAGCATGGAAACTATTTAATGACTGGAGGAGGAACAGACTTCCCTTTTAATTATAAAGAAAAAAATTATCACTCATCAAGATATAATAAACAGAAGTTCAATGAATGGTTTAGCGATCGTAATCCTACTATATTGCCTTTTGTCTATATTGGTTGTCAATTTCAAAACGGCATATCAATAAAAGCACAATATTACTTCACCGATTTTTATAATACCACTTTTAACGTAAATAATATAACCCCTTCACAACCGTATAGTCATGAGATGATTAATATAGCTGCAGTGCTACTAGGTTATAATATCGACTATGCAAAACTGAATAAAAAAGATCCCGAAGATGATTTCTAAAACAAATAATAAAACATATTATTTCTGTGTATATTGAGAATCTTCAAGTAAAATGTCTGAAATTATGGTGATATGCTGAAAATGGCTGAACAATCAATCTCTTTCTTTTTCTATCGGATGACTCTATGACTTAGGTGCAAATCTAAATGACTTTTGAGGTAGTTGAAAAAAGCCTTCTATGCCGTTTGTTATAGCTGGCATTTTATGGGTATATAAATAGTGAAATATTTAGGAACGACTTATTTGATTGTATAATATGACCATCTGACGATTCTATACCTTAAACGGACGTTATTACGGTTTTAGAATTCGCATGCAGGAAATCATTCTAAATAGTAGCAACAGTGTGGTGTGGCATGTCAATACAAAGTCCCACTATCTTACTTAGCGTTTAAAGAACTGACGCTCTAATATGTTAATAATGTAAATTAGGTGTATTTGTGTAGGTTAAAAATTGGCTTGGATCCAAGACCTTGCTTAGTAGGTTATCTCTTACACTTCTATTTTTAGCAATACTATAACGAGGGTTATTTATCTGTTGCTTATCTGTTAAATTGTAATTTACCAAAATTCTATACACTTGGTTATTTTCCTCTACAGTCAAATTTAATATTGCCCTAAATTGAGCTAATTGATTGCCAGCCAATACTTTAGCATTTGTGACAATCTGTTTTCGCTGGGAGGCCGTCATTGGAGGAACTCCTAAATTTTTGGCAATAGCCTGTGATAACAATACATTTGAACTGCCAGCAATTATTAAAATAGTTAAAATCAGGGTTTTCATATCGACTTTTTTAGCATTGTAAAATAAAGAAAAATAATTAGCACTTTACTAATTTTTAAACATTTTGATGAAAATTTATTATGTATATCAACATAAAGAGCCCATTGACTAGCCGAAGCATTGGCTGAAAAAATCCTGTTTTGTCAAGAAACGATTTTGTCGCCTACACTCTTCCATTAATTCACCTTTTCAATTCTCGGGTACAAATGAGGCATAAACAACATGCGACATTACACAACAATTGCAAACAGCAGACATCTAAAAGTCTTAATGAATAAGGTTTTCAGACGTTTATAGTGTTACCATTTGTTAATTTGCACCTGCTATTTTCCGATACAGAACTTACTAAAGATGTAATCTAGTTTATCTTCTGTAGTTACCTCGCCGGTGATGTCGCCGAGGTAGTGGAGGGTGCGGCGGATGTCGAGGGTAACTAAGTCGCCAGGGAGATTGTTGTCCATGCCGGCTTTTACATCTTGTAATGATGCCAGAACATCTTGCAAGGCACCGTAGTGACGGGCATTGGTGACTAGAGTATCTTCGGGATTTACGCCACCTGCAATTACCTTTTGATAAAGCAAGTCTTTGAGCTGGTGGATGCTGTCTTTGTTTTTTGCGGAGATATATACTACATCGTCCCCAAACTTTTGCTTTGCCTGCCGCAGGCCTGCTGCATCTACTTTATTGCCAGCCATTATATACTGCATACTATTGGCTTCGAACGTAGCTTTTTGCTGCGCTACTTGTTGGGGGTCACTATGCAATACATCGAACAAGTACACGACAATATCGGCCTGCTCCATTGCTGTTTTGCTGCGTTCCATGCCTATGTTTTCTATCACATCTACACTGTGATCGCGGATACCTGCTGTATCTATAAGGCGGAAGAGTATGCCATCGATATTGAGTGTTTCCTCGATGGTATCGCGGGTGGTACCGGCTATGTCGCTTACTATGGCGCGCTCTTCATCGAGCAGAGTATTGAGCAGGGTACTTTTGCCTGTATTGGGCTTGCCTATGATGGCCACGCTAACGCCATTCTTAACGATATTGCCCAGCTTGAAGGACTGCAATAATGAGGTGGTTGTATCGGTAAGATCTGCTACCAGAGAGTATAGCTGCGGACGATCAGCGAATGTTACGTCTTCTTCGCTAAAGTCGAGTTCCAACTCTATGAGTGCGCTGAACTTTATCAGTTCTTCGCGCATGACCTTGAGCCGTGCACTGAACCCGCCCCGGAGGTTGTGAATAGCGGCACGGTGTGCTGCCCCACTGTGACTGGCAATGAGATCTGCAACTGCCTCGGCCTGGGCGAGATCCATCTTGCCTTTCAGGAAAGCGCGCAGGGTGAACTCCCCTGGTTTTGCCATGCGTGCGCCGCGGCTAAGGCACAGGCTGGTAACCTGCTGCAGTACATATTGTGAGCCATGACAACTGATCTCTACAATATTTTCGCCGGTGTAGCTATGTGGTGCGCAAAAAAGAGTAACGACTACTTCATCAATTATACGGTCACCGTCTTTGATCTTACCAAAGTGGGCCGTATGGGTTTTTTGTTCTCTGAGTGGCTTGCCATAAAATATACCGGCCACTATATCGACAGCATCTGTGCCGCTGAGGCGTATGATGCCGAGCGCCCCCTCGCCGGGTGGTGTGGCGGGAGCTACAATAGTATCGTGAATGGTGTACATATCTGGTGATTGAACTAGGTGCAAATGTAAGCAGGCATCTGTATATGCGGGGAAACAATAAAATCGGGCCGATAGAAAAACCAACACTTTGTATATTCACCTTTTATAAAAAACAGAAAATGCGTGCAGTGATACAACGGGTGAAAAGCGCAAGTGTGGTGATAGATGGGGCGGTAACCGCAGATATAAAACACGGCTACTTACTGTTGCTGGGGATAGAGACAGCTGATACTGAAGCGGAAGCGGACTGGCTAAGCCATAAAATAGTGCAGCTAAGGGTGATGGCTGATGAGGCAGGCCACATGAACAAGGACATACAGGAAACAGGCGGAGACATACTGGTGGTGAGCCAGTTTACGCTGATGGCTGCTTATAAGAAGGGCAACAGACCATCATTTATAAGGGCAGCGAGGCCAGAACAGGCTCTACCGCTGTATGAGGGATTTGTTGCCAAACTGGCGGCTTTGCTGGGAAAACCTGTGCAGACGGGTACTTTTGGCGCGGACATGCAGGTGGCGCTGGTAAATGACGGGCCTGTAACTATATGCATGGATACGGCGAATAAGGAATAATGATCAATTTATTGCCTGATGATCTTTTGACTGTATAATTTACTGCCCGTAGCGCCGATGATTGACAAGGTATAAAGACCCGGAACCAATTTACTCAACGATATCATCTGCATGTCATTAGCATTTACCGCTTGTATCATGACCAATTGACCAGTTGCATTTACCAGACTAAACTGTAGCGGCTCCTTCATAGTGTTTATACCTGCAATATAAAGAAGGTCATGCGATGGGTTGGGGAACACCATTAAATTAGCTTTTGTTTCAGTTACATTTTTTACACTCGAGGGGTCAAAAAGCTCGTAGTAAAAATAATATGCAGGGTTTGCAGAATAATAATTATTACCGAAATTGTCGTAACCAGAGTAGGTAATGCTTACGGGATTATTATATGAATCAAACTTATAAACGCCCTTTGAATAGCTAATGAACGGACCGGATGGTGGAGGCACACCATCATCATCTTGGGTTACAACTGAATCCAATATACCAGACGGAGAGATAAAGTAAGTTGCACTGTAATACGTACCCCCAACATAAAAATCACCAAAATATTTTTGATATGTATAATAGGGGATGCCAGGTGTATAACCAAGGCTATCAAGGGTAAGAAAATCGATGTATAAAGGCGGACTGTCTGCATTGGTCTCTATTTTTTTCAACCTATTATCCGCAGTGTATGTGCTTCTATATGTACGTACTCCAGTTAACCCAGTATCGCTGTATAGCGATACCATAATATTTGTGAGATTACCTGTGGCATCATATAAATATTCATTTTTCAAACTAAAAGAAAGTCTGTTAGCTTGATAATTGTGGTCAAAAACACTGTCTGCAACAAGCTGACCTTGGTTATTGTAAATAAAAGAACGTTTTTCTGCGCTGTCAAGAAATGAATTTCCTAAACTATCGGTATAGACCGCAAAAAAAGTACTGTTCACTAATTTATTATGGGGGTCATAATTAACTATACACTGGCTTGCATAACCGGTATTAATTGGACTATATAGCGAGTCCCACAAAAAAGTTACATCTCTGTTGCTATCGTAGATAACGACTTGTTCATATGTTGTTGTGTTTGTGACAATCTGTGAATCAATGTAATACCCTCTTACGGTGTCTGCCGGAATGTGCATTTTAGTATAGTAGGGATCGTTGATGCCATTATTTAAAAGCTGGTATGGCGGACTGTATGAAAATATTGTGGGAGGAGTAAAAATATCGTAATCGAAATTTGAAACTGCCTTATTGTTTTTACAATATATGTAGCCTGTAGTATCATATAAAAATGCGCTGGAACTGTCAATTATATACATGCTTTCACCAACTAGTCTTTCCTCTAACTGTGTTGTCTTAGATTGTGCTTTCTGTATATTGTTACGTTGCAAGCTTTGGAATATTTGAACGTATTTAAAGTCATCACTTTTTTTATTGACCTTTTTAAACACTTGCGCGTCAGCAATATTGAGGAATAGAAAGAAACCTAAAACGAGCAATAGTTTGTGCATAACAGTCGGGTTTTATTAAAGATAAGAAAATACAGTATATGCCTATTTGTTCTTTAAAATATTTCTTCACCGATGTTTTACCTTTGAACAACGATGTTTGATGACGAATATTTTATGCGGCAAGCCGTGAGGCAGGCGCAACTGGCTTATGATGCAGGTGAGGTGCCTGTAGGCGCTGTGGTGGTTTGGGGTGAAAAAATAATTGCTAAGGGGCACAACCAGGTGGAGCAACTGAACGACAGTACTGCCCATGCTGAAATGATAGCCATGACATCGGCATTTAATACGCTGGGTAGCAAGTACCTGCCCGAGGCTGTGCTGTATGTAACTGTGGAACCGTGCCTGATGTGCTGCGGAGCAATGTATTGGAGCAAACTATCGCGCATAGTATATGGTACGCATGATGTGAAGAATGGGTATAAAAAAACAACCGGCAGCAATTGGCCCTTTCACCCGAAGACTACACTAACAGACGGTGTGCTGGCCGATGAATGTGCTGAACTGATGCGCAATTTTTTCATTGCAAAACGATAGTATGATCTATAACTGGTACCCTGCCGGCATAACGGCATCGGCACTGAATAAAAACGTGATGCAGGAAGTGGAGATAGCCGGGAAGCGGGTAGGCTTATTGAAAACAGATGTTGCCATTTATGCTTTCGCTGCTACATGTCCACACTCTGGTGCTGCGCTGTGCGAGGGCTGGCTGGATGCCAGGGGGCGCATAGTGTGTCCGTTGCATAAGTACAAGTTTGATCCGAAGAATGGGCACAATACAACCGGCGAGGGTTACAAACTACGTACCTACATGGTTGATGTACGTGAAGATGTTATATTTATAGGATTAATTGCAGACAGCTATGATGAAAGTACCACCCTACCTTAAGCCAGGATCAGTAATTGGTATTACCTGCCCATCGGGATATGTGTCGGAAGGGCGAGTGGCCTATGCTATAAAGGTTTTGCAGGATTGGGGGTTTAAGGTGAAGCCGGGAAAAACTATAGGTACCGAGTACCACTATTTTTCGGGCGATGATGCGCATAGGCTTGCCGACCTGCAAGATATGCTGGATGATGAAGAGATAGATGCCATACTGATGGGAAGGGGTGGTTATGGCATGTCGCGTATTATTGATGATATAGACTTTAGCAGGTTTAATAAAAACCCAAAATGGGTATGTGGGTTCAGCGATATAACGGTGCTGCTGAACCACCTGCAGGCACGCTATAACATAGCCGGTATGCATAGCCCCATGTGCGGGGCCTTTAAGCCTGAAACAGAGCAGGCAGATTATCTACAAAGCTTTCGTGCTGCGCTTACGGGGGAGTCACTTAGCTATACTACTCCTGCATCAATATACAACAGGACAGGCAGCGCAGAAGCTGTGCTTACGGGTGGTAATTTGGCCATACTGGCACACCTTACAGGATCAGCATCGGAAGTGGACACGAAGGGTAAGATCTTATTTATAGAAGACATAGGTGAACACCTATATAACATAGACCGCCTACTGCTGAACCTAAAACGGGCCGGGAAACTAGACCTTATTGCTGGATTCGTAGTGGGAAGCTTTACTGATATGCAGGACACCGAACGACCTTTTGGCCAGACCATAGAAGAGATCATAAGCGATAAGGTGAGGGAGTATGATTATCCTGTTTGTTTCAATTTTCCTTGCGGACACCAGGAAGTGAATTATACTTTACGGTTGGGGATGAAGTACCGGCTTATTGTGGGGGATGATGGGGGAAAGTTAGTGAGTGGATAATAAGAATTGTTGAGTATCTAATTCGAAAGCGGATGCTTCCGGTATTTTTAGGACGAAGCAAATGCTTCGACCAGCGGAATTGGTATTGGGAGGCTTTACCGATATGCAAGACACAGAACGACCTTCTGGCCAGACCATAGAAGAGATCATAAGCGATAAGGTGAAGGAGTATGACTATCCTGTTTGTTTCAACTTTCCGTGTGGGCACCAGGAAGTAAATTATACTTTACGGTTGGGGATGAAGTACAAGCTGATTGTGGGGGATGATGGGGGAAAGTTAGTGAGTGGATAATAAGAATTGTTGAGTGTCTAATTCGAAAGCGGATGCTTCCGGTATTTTTAGGACGAAGCAAATGCTTCGACCAGCGGAAAATATCGTTGAGGGATTCCGAATTATGTACCAGCTTAACTTAATGCTTTGGAAAGTAGATAACAAAAAGAGCAAATTATAAGAAATAACAAAGTAGCTAATTATTAAAGAGGATAAAATGACTCTTTAATTCTTGTATAGGAGTTATTTCAACCCCTTCCAGGCTTTCATGCCACCGTTTAGATTATAGATGTTGTGGTAGCCTGCTTGTTCCAGTCGCTGAATGGTTATGGTGCTGCGGATGCCTTTCTCGCAGTACATCACGACATCTTTGTTTGTGGGGATATCTGTAAGATGGGCTGGAATGTCGTCCATGGGTATATGCATCCCCCCAATGTTAAAGGCTTCATGTTCCCAATCTTCCCGTATATCTATAAGCAAAAAGTCTTTTTCTGCACTTATCCATTCGCGCAGTTGTTGCGGGGTTATTTGTAGCATTTCAAACATTTGGTAGTAAAGATAGGAAAGGGCTACTTCTCGGCGACAGGCTTTGCGATATCAAAGCGCGTCTTTACGCCATCTGGGATGAAAAACATGGCAGGCAACACCATAAAACAGGCGTAAGCTATATACACTGATACGTAAGACATGGGTATAGAAACAATATATGCTGCGATACCTATGAGGTTTTTGACCTTTACCCTGTTGTTCACCTCATCTACTGCGCTGTTGCGCTGATCTTCATTTTCCTTGTACATCAGCTCGTGCTTAATGATGTGCATCCTTATAATGCGGAAAGCCAGGGCGTTCATCAGCATTACCACTCCGTACATCATGCAGGCTTGCGGCAAGAAGGGATTGTCTCCTAACATGGCCGTAGGAAAAGGAATAAGGCTCATCCAGAACAGCATGTGCAGGTTGAGCCACAGCAATTTTTCATCTACTTTTTGTATGAGATGGAACATGTGGTGGTGGTTGACCCACATTACCCCAATGACCACGAAACTGACTACGTAAGCTATAAAATGGGGAATGAGCGGCACCAGATTGTGCCATACATCGTGCTGGGTAAACTGAGCATTGAGCCGGGGGAATCGCAATTGAAACACCATGATGGTAATGATAATACCAATGACATTATCGCTAAATGATTCAACACGCTTTGAAGAAATGGTCATTATAGAGCAGCTTTAAATTATGCTGCTGCAAATACCATGCACAGATCACAACGCAATGTAAATAAGATCAACCCTTTATCATGCTGAGGCCATACATGATAATATCTTCATGGTCGAAGGCAATGGCAGGCAGTTCCTTCAAATCAAACCATTGGGCATCTGCAGCATCATCGTTTGCTTGCAGCGGATGGCTTGCCTGTTCTATTATTGCATTGTAAACAATTGATACTGTACGGAAGCGGGCATCCCGGCCGGGAGTACCTACTGTTACTAACTGCTGCATTGTACCTAATGGTAGTTTTATGCCTGTTTCTTCTTCCAGCTCCCTTACTGCAGCCGGTTCCAGATCTTCATCGTCTTCTACAAAACCGCCGGGGAGCGCCCATTTGCCTATTCCCGGCTCATTCAGCCGCTGAATAAGCAATACTTGCAGCGTTAAACCATCCCTACTAAAGAGCAGAGCATCTACGGTTACTTTTATATCCTGCTTCAGCATAACTATAAGTATTTACAAGATTCTACTGCACACGATTAAAAAACGTTTACCAAAAAATCCGAACTACCATAAATTTACCACACCTTCAGCACATTACTTTTTAAACAGCCTGAATATGTCAAGTCCATTTGCATAAAGCATAACACCAAGTAACAGTACAAGCCCAACAGTTGTTGCAAACTCCATTACCTTCTCATTCACCTTACGGCCACTTATCATTTCGAATAGCAGGAAGATGACATAGCCACCATCCAGACCCGGTATAGGCAAGAGGTTCATAAACGCAAGGATAATGGATATGAATGCGGTAAGTGTAAGGAAAGAATACCAATCGAACTGGGTAGGGAAAAGTTGGGCGAAGGTAATCATACCCCCCAGGCTCTCTGAAGCTTTAACTTTTGGTGAGAATATGAGTTTGAAATTCTGGATGTATTCCCCAAACTTATCAAAAGTGTATGTGAACCCCTTACCTACAGCCTGAATTGGATTGTATGTAATTTTTTCAGTTTTAAAATATCTTGCCGGATTTTGAGTACCAATACCCAATATGTGTGTTTCAGGCACAGTGCCTTTCAAGGTATCTATTGTACCCCCGTTCCTGGATACTACAACAGTTACGGGCTTAAGGGTAGATGCGATCACCGCTTTTTGAAACTCATCGAAAAATTGAATAGGCTGACCGTTAACAGATAAGACACTGTCGTTTAGCTTGAAACCCATTTTTGCGGCTTCGCTGCCTGCGCTCAATGCGCCTACACTCATGGGTATGCGTGGTGCGATGAATTTAAGATTTTTGTCTTTCGCACTGCCGATAATGCTTTTGATACCGGCATCGGTTACAGGCACATCTACAGATGCACTATTGCGCAAGATATTTATTGTTTTGGGGGAGTTGAGTACAATGTCTTTTGTAATATCATCAAAACGCTCTACCGGTTTGCCATCCAGCGCCACTATCTTATCACCGTTCTGCAGGCCCATATTGCGTGCTATACTGTCTGTAGCTATGCCATACTTTACATTGCGTGCAGGCAGATACTCTTCGCCCCAAACGCTGAATATAACCATGTACAACACCATAGCCACCAATACGTTTACCATGATACCACCCAGCATGATGAACATACGCTGCCAAGGTTTTTTTAGAGCGGTATTCCCATGGCTGAGGAGGAAGTTTCAGGGCTTCTTTGTCCATACTTTCATCTACCATACCAGCTATTTTTACATAGCCACCCAATGGGAACCAACCAATACCATATTCAGTATCGCCCACTTTCTTTTTAAACAAAGAGAAATTCAGCAGGCCGGAAAAAGGGAACAAAAAATCGAAGAAGAGATAAAACTTTTCTACTCTTGTTTTGAACAGGCGGGCAAAGAAAAAGTGGCCAAACTCGTGCAGGGCTATCAGGAAGGATAGTGAAGCCAATATTTGTATGGCTTGCATACCGCCTCCCGAGATCAATAGAACCGTATTAAGTTGCATGTTTTAATAATGATATTAGTATATGGACAGTTGGCTTTTTTTCAAAAATTCGGTTGTGTACTTACGGGCATCTGCGTCAGTCTGACGATAATCATCCAGTGTTGGGTGCTCTATAAAAGTTACACGCTCCATTGTTTTTTCAATCATTTCACTCATCTCCAGAAAGCCTACCTTGTTTTGCAGGAAGGCAGCTACCACTACCTCATTTGCTGCGTTGAGCACACAAGGTGCATTACCTGCCTTGTACAAGGCTTCTTTAGCAATTGCAAGGTTACGGAAAGTTTTATAATCTGGCGGCTCAAAGGTGAACTTGGAATAGTCTTTAAAATCGAACTTCTTAAAGTTGTTAGCTAAGCGGTTGGGGTATGTGAGTGCGTATTGGATAGGCAGCTTCATATCGGGCAAGCCAAGCTGCGCTTTAAGAGAACCATCAGTAAACTGCACTAATGAGTGGATGATAGATTGCGAATGCACTATTACTTCCATCTGTTCATTCTTCAACCCAAACAACCATTTTGCTTCAATTACCTCCAGCCCCTTGTTCATAAGAGTGGCGCTATCGATACTTATTTTTGCCCCCATGGTCCAGTTAGGGTGTTGAAGGGCATGTGATGCTTTTACATTGACCAGGTAATTGGGCTTACGGCCCAGGAAAGGCCCTCCGGACGCGGTGAGTATCACTTTATCGATAGTGCCCTGGTATTCACCTGCAAGACATTGGTAAATGGCAGAATGTTCACTATCTACCGGTATGATGCGTACCCCTTTTTCGGCAGCGCGCTGCATTACCAGCTCACCAGCTACTACAAGGGTTTCTTTATTAGCTAAGGCTATTGTTTTGCCTGCATCTATGGCTGCGAGAATACTTTCCAGACCCGCAAACCCCAGGATAGCGCCCAGTACCAGGTCTATACTTTCCCAAGCCACTATTTGCATCAGCGCCGCTGAACCAGCAAACACCTTTACAGGATAAGATGCCAGCGCTTCTTTAACCTGAGTGTATTTGGTCTCATCTGTTATGACTACCGCATTGGGTTTATAGGCTATAGCCTGCTCTATGAGCAGGTTTGCATTGCCATGAGCACTCAGTACTTCCACCTCAAACAAATGAGGATGTGCAGCTACAACTTCAAGGGCCTGAGTGCCTATAGAACCTGTGGCGCCCAGTATGGCTAAACGCTTTTTGTTGTTATTCATCGTCATTTTCTCTGATCCGGGGGCAAAGGTACCGAAAATACATGGTCGCGCCGTTGAAAGGCATACCATGTATTGTAATTGCCTATAGCACAACGAGTAAAATATATGTCCCGGTATTAATCATTCAAATCTTTTCAAAACTAACAGTTATATCACTATATTCGAATTATAAATAGGCCTTTTCATAAAATATTAACAAGCCATGCTGCAGGCTGCAACCATTGATTTTCTTAAAGAAATAGCTATAAATAATAACAAACCCTGGTTTGATGCCCATAAGGAAAGTTATGAGGCAGCCAAGCAGGACTGGGAAGTGTTTGTTGGGAATATGCTACAAGCATTGACACCCATGGAACCTGCACTTGCGGGACAAAAAGCAAAGGACTGCATCTTCAGGATATACCGGGATGTGCGATTTGCAAAGGACAAAACCCCGTATAAAGAGAACTTTTCGGCCTACTTTAGCAAGGGAGGTAAGAAGTTTGCCGGGGCAGGCTTTTACCTGCACTTGCAACCTAATGGGAAAAGTATGATCGGTGGCGGATTATGGAACCCCGAAGCACCCTTATTAAAGGCAGTAAGACAAGAAATAGATTATGACTTTGACGGCTTTAAAAAGATAATAGACCAAAAAGACTTTAAAAAAGCATTTGGCGAGCTGAGGGGTGAACAGCTAAAGAGTGCACCACAAGGGTATGACACAGACAACCCTGCCATTGACTATTTGAGAATGAAAAGTTTTGTTGTGCACCACAACATAGCCGACAAAGATTGGACAGGCAAAAATATTGTGTTGAAATGCACTGAAGTCTTCAACACTATGAAACCACTAGTAGATTTTCTTAATAAGTCGCTCGATTGACCTAGTTACGAAATACAGCAAATTCAAATGGCCTGTCTGATGATATATCTCCAGGTTTTTTCCTTTTTGCTTTTGACTTCATTTTCTTTTTCCGATATACGTCAAGCACTTCAATTGCGTTGTGCACACGCTTTTCGGTATCTACCCTCGTTACTATAGCCATGAGCTCATCTACTTTCTGGTCGAAGTCGTCGTGCCATGTGCCTGCTATT
>Ga0206878_10009_pt1 | contig 101962 bp, 85 predicted proteins | sample Alteio_BWOrgCont_8_FD_152621 | JGI IMG/M metagenome (GOLD analysis project Ga0206878, IMG submission 152621) | Enriched cells from forest soil in Barre Woods Harvard Forest LTER site, Petersham, Massachusetts, United States -... | ecosystem: Environmental > Terrestrial > Soil > Temperate forest >... | reverse complement strand
GTCTGTTATAGGGGGTATGATGGCCAAACAAATGCAGTGGGGCAGCAGCACTGTATTTCTTGTTGTGGGTATTGTGCTGGCATGTACCGGGTTTGGCGGACGCCAATACCTGGACTATAAGAAGAGACAAGCGATAAAAGCCGGTAAGCAACCATTGCAATAGATGACACAGGTGGTAAGCATACCGCTGGGAGACGTGGTTATACGGCGATGATCATTTCCGTATTTTATTTCTTATCCTGCTTAGCGTTTCTATTGTAATACCCAGGTAAGAAGCAATGTATTTTAGTGGTACCCGCTGCAACAATGTGGGGTAGCGATCTATAAAGTATCTATAACGTTCCTCGGCAGTCTTCCTACGCAGCAGGTATAACCGCTCCTCGCTTTTCACAAAGTAATTTTCTGTAATTACCCTGGCTATAAAGTTCAGCTCGGGGAATGCCTGATACAGCTTTTGCAGATCGTTATAGTGTATACGGGCAAGTGTAGTTGGCTCCAGGGTCTCTATAAATTCATAGCCCGGTTTCCTGAGGTAAAAGCTTTGTGGTGAGTTGAACAAATACTTTTCTTCAATGAACAAAGAAGATACTTCCTCATCGCCCTCTATGTGATATATGCACACCAGGCCATCGAGCACCAGGTACAGATAATGGCAGGTATCGCCCTCCTTCAGCAACAAGTGTCTTTTAGGCACGTCTATTATCTCGAAACTATTATCCAGTGCATCAGTGATCTCTTCATTGATGGGATGGATGTTCCTGATGTAATCGTATAGGGTAGATAACATGGCTTGCCGCTTCGGTGTGCGTATAGCAAATATATTGTCATCGGTTCACATTAATGCTATGCACTGCTTTAGGATAATTGACATTTATCAATTTCATGTGCACTACACCACTATTTGATTTATGTCAACTAATGCCGACACTCGCAGGTATAGCTTAGCAGTTCTAAAAAATAGAAAATATGAGAACTGCAATAGTAATGATAACGATACTCCTATCTGCAAGCACAGTATCTGGTAAATATAATGAGTGCCCAAACGAACCTGCTCAAACAAATAACCAGCCGCCCCGCCACAGGCCCATTGCATGGTATACACCCGTTCCTACGTCTACAATAATCGATGGCCTGGCGCTGGGTGTTTATGCTGTCCCTTCATCAAAAATGGATTCGCTGCAAATAAATGGGGTAAACATAGAGTTAGATCCTGCGCCAATAATATTCATCCCGTTTTTAGCAATAGAAATATTAGCACAAAATCCTGGTTTAATAAAAACAACCATAGAGAACCCTGGCGAAGAAACCGACGACGAACGTACCGATAGGGAGGACTCAATATCAGGGATCCATAAAGCATATACAACCATAAAAGGTGTGGGCATCAGCACCGGGATAATAACGTACAGAACCAGCGTAAGTGGGCTTGCTCTTAATGCCTTGTGTGCCCGGGAAAAAGAAATGAAAGGTGTGGAGATAAGCGGACTATTCAATAGCCACACTATTGGCAATGGCCTAATAGTGGCTCCCGTAAATTTGATAAAAAAAGGCAAAGGGGTACAAATAGGTCTTCTCAATTTTTGCCAGGACTGCAATGTGGTGCAAATAGGTCTCATTAACAGGATCGGTAATCGCACTACACCATTTGTCAATTTTAAATTCAGACATAGGCGGCGTGCACATCAGAAAAGTATGGTTGGCTAAGTATGGTACAGGCTATATAGGACGAGTTGGGGAATAAGACTATGCTCAAAAGGAAGCCTTTACTTTTTATAAACGTGAACAGCTATCCACATAGCAAGCATCCCTATTAAAAAGCCCGCACAAAAAATAGACATGACCCTAAAGCGTGCACTGCTACCAAAAAACTTTACTATAACAAGGATTATCGCCCACACGAAAACGACGCTTATGATGTATCTGTTGAGCATATAGTAACGTTGTTTTATGCTAATAAAGGTATGCCGTTTATGTTAACTGGAATGAAGTTGGAAAATAAGACTACGCCTAGGAGGAAGTTTACACCTCCATCTCCTTCAAAGGATCCCAGAACACTGTTTTGAAATCTACTACTTTACCGTCCTTCACTTGCACGCCTTCTGCTTCCAGCAGTTGTTGCCTGCGTCCATTGTCGCCGCTGAGTACCCCGGCGCTGTTTACAACACGCTGTGCGGGAAATGCTCGCTCACCCGTACTGTTATGAGACATAGCGCGGGCTACCATCCTGGCTCCCGACTTTAAACCAAGGGCCTGGGCAACCGCTCCGTAGCTGCTGACGCGTCCTTTAGGTATGCTGCGCACTACCTCGTAAATAGCTTTGTATATGTCTTCGTTATCTTGCTTTGCTTTCATGGTTATTGTAGTTATTAAAACCTCGGGGCTGCCGCTCTTATTTCCTTGTGCTTTGTGAGCTTTTCACGTATTATGATTGCGAGCACTAAGCTAAGAGTTTATGCGGGGATGTGGAAGGGGGAATTACTATTGAGCTTAATAATGTAATGTAAGCTTCAGTTTTTCAAATTCCGGTCGGGAGACCGGCTGCTTTGGGTAGACACGAGTCGTCCTGTCGGAAGACTCGCCAGAGGGTTAATGACGCTTATAATGCATCTATTGAGCATATAGTAACGTTGTCTTATTCCATAAAGGTATGCCGTTTACCCGGGTCGTAACGAAGTCAGAAAATATGATTCCGCCAAGCATGGGACATAGATATTGTACTACCGCAATAGAAAATAATGCAATAATATTTAGAACAGTCAGTTATATAGTTATGAAACTGATCATGCTCTGTTTTGGGTTATGCTTGTCGTTTGCTGCAATGGGTCAGGCTGATGTCGTCTAAGATCAATAAACCATACCTGCCATTTCAAATGTCAACACTCGACGGTAGGGTACTCAATAACAGTAACATTAAAGGCAAGGTTACCTTTTTAAATTTTTGGATGATAGGTTGCCCACCATGCCGTGCGGAAGATGGTGAACTAAAGAAAGTATACAATAGGTTTTCGAAAGACACTTCATTTCAGTTTGTCGGGGTAACATTTGATGAACGGAAAATCCTTCCCGATTTTTTAACTGGGCATGGTATCAACTATCCTATCGCCTGTGTTTCGGCAAAAGTGGCCAGCAATATGATGTACAGTATGGACTACCCTTCCACTATCATTATCGACAAACAGGGCAATGTAGCCTGCCTGGTGATGGGCAAGATAGAAGATGTAACCGACCACACTTATAAGGACATGATGAACCACAACTTCAGTGTACGAACAGATACTGTTATGAACACTATAGATAGGTTGTTGCATGGTCGGTAACGCCCCACTGACACGAGTCTTTCGACAGGATAACTCGCAAGAGATAGATAACCAGTGAAAATTACCTTGACGCTACTATTGAATCTCAAACGAGTTGAACATGTTCGATTCTGTTTTTTGATAGCTGTTCCTATTCAAGGTCTCCTGGCCGGCACGGGCTGTCAGCAAGTAGCACTTTCTTCCAGCTTTGTATAATACCCCTGTCACGCGTGTGGTATCATCATCCTGCTCTATATTGTAAACGACTTTGGCAAATTCAAGGCCATTTTTTTTACCTGTAGTTTTTTGTATAACCTCCCTTACTGAACCATCGTGAGCATTAGTGGCTATATCCACAAGTTTTTGCGACAATCCCTCTATAGTCGTAACATCTAAAGTTGCCAGGTCAACAATATTAAGCGTGAAGGAATTGTAATGCACATAATTGTACACTATTGGCGATTCCAGCAAAAACTCAAATCCTTCCTGCTGTGTGAGTGTCCAATCTACGGGATATTTAATTGAATAATTGTTGTGCGTATAGGTTTTCATTTCATTTTCATGATCCATTCCCACTGTGTTTTTTGTTTCCATCCGGTTATCGCATAAATGTATTTCCACTTTAGCATCGTTAAATACCTGCTCGGATAATGTGCTTGCGAATGCAGAAACCTTGACCACATATTTTATGTCATGTGCGAGACCCTCCTTTACAGGGAAGTTTACCTGGTAAATTTCTCCATTTTTTAAAAGCTGCACCGAAAATTTACCCTCATGACCTTGCCAAAAATCACTTTTCACCAAATACTCTCCCAACTTTTCAGCATTCTCTTTAGTAGCGCCATCTTTATAAAATAGTTGGACATCGCCAAAGTCTACCTCCTTACCCAAATTCTGGCAGCCCGAAAGCAGCAACACACATATTGAACTAAATAAAAGAAAATGCTTTTTGACGGATATTTTCATGGCATATAAGTTAGGCGTCAAAAATAAAAATTACATTGGATATGCCAAGGGAATACCTGCAAAATGTGGATATCCTTTTGGGGAGGGAAGCAAGAAATTACCCCCAGATACTATCCACCCCATTTTTAAATAATAGGAACAGGCGTTCCATTCTTTGTTGCTCTTTAGCATGCACACTTTCAAAAACCATTTCTACCAGTAGTTCTTCCATGCAGCAAACAGTGTGGTTGGACGGTGATCTTATAAAAGCTTTCATTTCATTGCGTACATCTTCAGGCTCCATTGCCCCCCACAAGGTAATTACCTTAATGTAGAAAACATCCACTAAAAGGTCGCCCAGCTCGGCGTAGTCTTCCTGACTACGTCGTACCCGGTAAGGCATCCTCCAGAATGCCGTCTTTACTCACGCTCATATTGCATTCTAAGAACATAGCCTTACAATATCGTATAGCTCCCGCTTGCGTCAAAAAAGAACTTTGCAAATACAGTGCGGTATAGGTAAACGGTATCCCCTTCGGAGTAGCTATTAAAAGTATCTGCATCTACCTCGTGGTGTATATGGTCGGGATTATCAATTTTAAAGTAGTACTTACCATTCACCTCAAAATACTCCTTCTGTAGTATTTCATAGGGTACCATTTCTTTCACTCCGGACTGTATGTCTTTAACATAGCAGTGTACAGTTTTCATGTACACCCAAATACCACTTACGATAACGATCGATTCAAGAAAAAATTCGCCAAAAAGTAATAAGACCATTTGGGTGATGTGATAGCTGCCAATATTATATTCATAATATTTGTCCCAGTTGGTATGTCCGCGCGGCGGCATACGGTAAAGCCCTTTAAACACTGAAATTGCAGCTATAACTATTAAAACTGCATAGGCTTTCAATAGCCGGGGACGCCTGGCATCAACTATTGTTTGCAGCAGCTCAATATCATCTTTGTCGAGCGGCTCGGTTTGTAGTGTGGTAATAGGTGAAGGCATATATCAATCAATGTAGCGGTAAATGTAATACGGAAGCTTCACAAAACATATCCACACACTACCATCCCCTCCTAACACCCACCCAGCAAATCCAGCCACGTAAACTGCTACATAAATTGTGAATATAATAGCAACACACCTATTAATCAAGGTATTACCTTGTACCAGGGCTATAACGGGTAATTGGCTTTTACAGCCCTATGCAGTGCCGAACGAAGGCTACCTCCTAATTGGATTTTGCCAGATGAGTTTTTTTAGCGCCAATCGGGCATTTTTATGAGAACCCTTTCCTGTGGCGGTTTTCAGGAAAAAACAAGAATGCCCGGTACCGGGCATTGTCGGGCATAAATCGGGCATTTTAGGTGTATAGGTATTGTGTCTGATTGGTGAAACAGACTTGTATGGTCAGATTACCGTAACTTTAGCGTAGAGAAAAAAGTACTGAGCATGGAAGCATTAATTATTAAACCTGCAAATGATGAAGAGGCTGCTTTACTAAAAAGCCTGGTAAAGAAAATGAAGGTAAAATATACTGTTATTAGTGAGGAAGAAAAGCAGGACTATGGTTTGGCGCTTGCTATGCTTGCAGCTAAAAATAGCAAGCCTGTAAGCGAAGCAAGCATTATGAAAAAATTAAATAAATAATGCAGGTCGCTTATCTTAAAAGTTTTAGTAAAGATCTGGATAAACTGAAAGATGCGGATGTGAAATGTGCCCTATTAGATGTAATTGACGAAGTAAAACTTGCTGGCAATTTACGAGAACTCAAAAGCCTGAAAAAACTAAAAGGATTCAAAAATTATTATAGGATAAGGGTAGGGGATTATCGACTGGGGTTTTCATATGATGATCAGACGATATTTTTTATAAGATTTTTATCGCGAAAGGATATTTATAAGTTTTTCCCGTAGGTTCGCGCATCTTTGTTTTTAGCGGCTGACCTGCATAGCGGCGACTTCATAACTCACCAAAGCAATTATGAGGGATACCGCCCGATGTTTTTTTAGCGCCAATCGGGCAATTTTTATGAGAACCCTTTCCTGTGGCGGTTTTCAGGAAAAAACAACAATGCCCTGTACCGGGCATTGTTGGGCATAAATCGGGCATTTTAGGTGTATTTCGGGCATTTTCCCGGGCTCATTCGCCCACATTTCCTCCCTATTACCGCATTCCCCACATTGCCCTGCATTTCGTAACTTTGCAGCCGCAGTATATTCAATAAATAATAAAGCATGTATTCTCCCACCAATAAAGTACGTATAGTTACAGCGGCCTCCTTGTTCGATGGCCACGATGCCTCTATCAACATCATGCGCCGCGTTATGCAGAGCAGTGGTGTGGAGGTGATACACCTGGGCCACGACCGCAGTGTGCAGGAAGTGGTGGACTGTGCCATACAGGAAGATGCCAATGCTATAGCCATAACCAGCTACCAGGGCGGCCACGTGGAGTACTTTAAGTACATGTACGACCTGCTGAAGGAGAACGGATGCAGCCACATAAAAATATTTGGCGGCGGTGGTGGTGTGATACTGCCTACCGAAATTGCTGAGCTGCATGAGTACGGCATTGCCCGCATATACAGTCCGGATGATGGCCGCAGCATGGGCCTGCAGGGTATGATAGACGACCTGATAGAGCAGAGCGACTACCCAACGGGCAATCGTCTGAATGGTGAGGTGGGCCATATACCTGAGCGCGATGTAAAGAGTATAGCACGCCTTATAAGTGCAGCAGAAAACTACCCAACCCTGCCCGAGACCATTGCAGCGCTGGCTAATGTGAAGAAGCAGGCTGAAGGCAGCCACACGCCGGTGCTGGGTATAACCGGTACGGGTGGTGCAGGTAAGAGCTCATTAGTAGATGAACTGGTGCGCAGGTTCCTTACCGACTTTAAGGATAAACATATAGGCATAATAAGCGTGGACCCTACCAAGAAGAAAACGGGTGGTGCACTGCTGGGCGACCGCATACGCATGAATGCCATACGCAACCCACGGGTATATATGCGCAGCATGGCTACACGCCAAAGCAACCTGGCGGTAAGCAAGTATATACACGATGCGGTAAATATTTTGAAGGCTGCGAAGTATGACCTTATTATACTGGAAACATCGGGCATTGGCCAGAGCGATACGCAGATAACCGACTACAGCGACATGAGCATGTACGTGATGACGCCGGAATATGGCGCTGCCACACAGCTGGAGAAAATAGACATGCTAGACTTTGCTGATATAGTGGTGATCAACAAGTTTGACAAGCGCGGTGCACTGGATGCCCTGCGCGATGTGAAGAAACAATACCAACGCAACCACAAACTGTTTGGCCAGGACCCGGAAACCATGCCGGTATATGGCAGCATAGCCAGCCAGTTTAACGACCCGGGTACCAACAACCTGTACAAGGGTATGATGGACATACTGAACAAGAAGACCAATGCGGGTTTGGAATCGCACTTCGTGATCAGTAACGAAATGAGCGAGAAGATTTACATCATTCCGCCGGCCCGTGTGCGCTACCTGAGCGAGATAACCGAAAACAACCGTAAGTATGACAAGTGGGCCGTGGACCAGGCCAAGGTGGCACAGAGGTTGTTCGGGATAAAAAGCACTATAGAAACATTGCAGAAGAGCGATGTAGAAGATAAAGACCGCCTGATAAAAACCTTACAGGAAGTATATGCCAAGCATGAGCTGGACCTGGACGCCAAGAACAACCACCTGTTAAAAATATGGGAAGAAAAGAAGGCCCAGTATACTGGTGACTACTACACCTACAAGGTGCGCGACAAGGAAATAAAAATAAAGACACATACCGAAAGCCTGAGCCACCTGCAAATAAGCAAGGTAAGTGTACCGCGCTTTGAGGCATGGGGCGAGATACTGAAGTGGGCGCTTACCGAGAATTTCCCCGGTGAGTTTCCGTATGCTGCGGGTATATATCCGTTTAAGCGCGAGGGTGAAGACCCTGCACGTATGTTTGCGGGAGAGGGTGGCCCTGAGCGTACCAACAAACGTTTCCACTATGTGAGCATGGGCCTGCCTGCAAAGAGGCTGAGTACCGCTTTTGATAGTGTGACCCTGTACGGGCAAGACCCGGAACACAGGCCGGATATTTACGGTAAAATAGGCAACTCAGGCGTGAGCGTTTGCTGCCTGGACGATGCCAAGAAACTATACAGTGGCTTCAACCTGGCCGACCCTAAAACGTCGGTATCTATGACCATCAACGGGCCGGCGCCAACTATTACTGCCTTCTTTATGAATGCGGCTATAGACCAGCAGTGCGAGTTGTATATAAAGGCGCATGGACTGGAAGAAGAAACCAACAAGAAGATAGACGCTATATACAAAGACAAGGGCATAGCAAGACCAACTTACGATGCATCGGTTTACGGTGGACAAAAAGGTACACTACCCGAAACTAATGACGGGCTGGGCCTGATGCTGCTGGGCGTAACCGGCGACCAGGTACTGCCTGCAGATGTATATGCTAAAATAAAGGCCGATACATTGAAATCTGTACGTGGCACGGTACAGGCCGATATACTGAAGGAAGACCAGGCACAGAATACCTGCATCTTCAGCACAGAGTTTTCGCTAAGGGTGATGGGCGATGTGCAGCAGTACTTTATAAATGAAGGGGTACGTAACTTTTACTCGGTGAGTATCAGTGGGTATCATATTGCAGAGGCAGGCGCTAACCCAATTAGCCAGTTGGCGTTTACTTTGTCGAACGGGTTTACTTTTGTGGAGTACTACCTCAGTAGGGGCATGCATATAGATGATTTCGCGCCGAACCTGTCGTTCTTCTTCAGCAATGGGGTAGATCCTGAATACAGTGTTATAGGCCGTGTGGCTCGCCGCATATGGAGCAAGGCTATGAAGTTTAAATATGGTGGTAACGAACGCTCACAAATGCTGAAGTACCACATACAGACATCGGGTCGCAGCCTGCACGCACAGGAAATTGACTTTAACGATATACGCACAACGCTACAGGCGCTGTATGCCATATACGATAACTGTAACAGCTTGCACACCAACGCATACGATGAGGCCATAACCACACCTACAGAAGAGAGTGTGCGCAGGGCAATGGCTATACAGCTTATCATTAATAAAGAATTGGGGCTTGCCAAGAACGAGAACCCGATACAAGGTGCATTTATAATAGAAGAACTGACCGACCTGGTGGAAGCAGCTATCATGGCCGAGTTTGACCGTATAACAGAACGCGGTGGTGTGCTTGGCGCTATGGAAACTATGTACCAGCGCGGCAAGATACAGGAAGAAAGCCTGTACTACGAAACATTGAAACACACAGGCGAGTTCCCGATAATTGGTGTAAATACTTTCTTGAGTGCAAAGGGCTCACCAACAGTGATACCGCAAGAAGTGATACGCTCAACCACAGACGAAAAAGAATTCCAGATAAGCACCGTGCAGAACCTATGGAAGCGCAGCGAAGGTAAGGGGCATGAAATGCTGCATCAGCTACAGCAAAAAGCTATACACAACAGTAACGTGTTTGAAGAACTGATGGAGACGGTGAAATATTGCTCACTGGGCCAGATAACCAAGGCCCTGTTTGAAGTAGGGGGACAGTATAGGAGAAATATGTAGAGACACTTATCTATGCAGGTTGGTAGCAATGCCGACCTGCATTTCTATTTTAGATAGATTGTATCCGGTACTTTTTGCCCACAATGGCAGACAAAAGAAAAAGGATAATTAGTATGACAATGCTTCCCTTCATGATTAAAAGCTTACTACAAATATAAAAATAATATTTTTTTGTAAAGGTAGTTGCTCTATAATTTATTTCAAGGTAGGGTTACCCCTTATTTTTAGACTTTAATAGTGGGAGGTCATTTGGTAAAAAAACGAGAGGGTATTCATCTGAATACCCTCTCGTTTTTTATGCGTTTGTTATCTATTTATTTTACCGTAAACTTCATGGAGCTTGTTGCACCATCTATAGTAAGGTGCAGCATGTACATACCACTTGCTATGCCGACAGGCAGTGTTAACTGTTTACTGAATGCATTGCCTGTAAGGGATATAGCATCTGTAAATATGGTTTGTCCCAGCATGTTAAGCACATATACTTTTACTTCCTGTTCGCTGTGAGCAGCAGCTACAGTGCCCTTTATGGTAAAAGTACCATTGTTTGGATTAGGATAGAAATCTGTAGTTGCAATAGTACCACCGATATTACTAATACCCTCCGTAAACTTTACAGATACCGGGCTCGCTGATATTGTAGCCGGACTTACACATGGCATGTTGCTGGTCATGGTAAGGCCTATAATATCGTTGTTGGCAAGTGCTGAGGTAGTATATGTAGCACTTGTAGCACCACTGATGGGCACACTGTTGAGTGTCCATTGGTAGGTAGGCATATTACCGCCATTAATAGGAGCAGCAGTAAATGTTACCGATGTGCCTGCTGTAATGTTGGTACCAGGGGTAGCCGTGATAGAGACTGTTGGAACTGATGGTGGATTTACCGTTACAGGAATGGCACTACTGGTAGCGCTTGGCACAGAAAGACAAGATGCATTGCTTGTGATAACGCAGGAGATATTGTCGTTGTTGGCAAGTGCTGATGAGGTGTACACACTATCGGTACCACCGGGTATGTTTACCCCATTCTTCAACCACCTAAAGCCCGGAGCATTGCCACCGTTTACACTGTGGGCGTAAAACGTTATTGGTGTGCCGCCGCATATGCTGTCTGCAGTGGCTGCTATAGAAATGGATGGGGTTACAATAGGCTGTATCAGCACAACAACGGGCTTGCTGATGCAAGGTATAGCGCACTGCGCTGAAGTATTGGTAACGATACAGGTTATGGAGTCGCCGGCAACAGGGATGGGAAGGATCAAAGTATCGGCAGTGGCGCCCGGTATAGTCACCCCATTTTTCTGCCATTGGAAGGTAGCTGTAGTAGTACCATAGTAACCGAACTGGGAGTGTAGGGACCTGAAGATACCCGCGCTGCCCGCGCATATAGGCAAAGCATAAATACCAACGGTATCTACAGGGTGTTGTATTGGCGCTGCAACGCTTGCCTGGTAACCCCCACCGCCACTATATGTATCCCTGGTAAGAGGTACAGGCACGGTACAAGGAAAACTGCTGACCATTCTGCAGTTCACGGTATCCAGATCGGTATATGACGTTGCTATGAAAGTGATGCTTGTTGCACTGGGAATATCAACGCCGTTATGTACCCACTGATAGGTTGGCGATGTACCACCGTTTACCGGTGTAGCGGTGAAAATAGTTGAATCGCCAGGACAGTGGCCGTTAGGTGTTGCCACGGTAAGGTTTACATAGGAATTCTGGGTTGTAGTAATAGTCATCGTATCCAGGTTACTGTATGTAGTTGCCGGGCATGTGCCATTGCCAGTAACCAGACAATAAACGATATCGCCATTAGCTAATAAGTTGGTAGCATAGGAACTGCTTGTAGCGCCAGATATGATATTTGAGTTACGAACCCATTTGTATGTTGGTGAAGTACCGCCGCCTGTAACCACTACGTTAAATGTTACGGTACTATCAAAACAGGCACTGTTGTTACTGCTGTTGGTTATAGTGGCAGCAGGGCCATTGATGGCTACAGCCAGCGTGTCGCTGATATATACTGGTGAGGTGGACCTGATACGTATAGTATGACCAGGACTTGTGATGTTATTAATGTAATTGGGAATGGTGCCAGATAGCGGACTTATTGTGGATGAAAAGTTGATGGCCAGCGTGGTTGGGGAAGAAAAACTACCTGCGGCATCGGATAATTCGAGATAAAAATTATTTGAAGAGTTAAATGTAGTAGTAGCGGAAAAAGACACCGATATGGTACCACTTTCACAATAACTGGTTGGTGTGCTCCCACCAATGGTGATAACATTACCATAGCTAGTACTGAATGCGAATAAAAGGGCAAATAATGTTCCTAAGCTGAATAACGCTTTCTTCATGAGTTTATAGTTTTGGGCGCAAAAGTATGGCTTTCACATGCCGAAAGGCCAGAGTGATGTTATTTTTTTATTTTGATTTTTAAACGTGTAAAACATTGTATATCTATAAGATGTAGTCTTTACCTGCGCATGAATTTTTTTGCGCTGTCTTTTTAACTTTTTCTAATTAAACCATGATAGCAATGTGAGGTCATTAATAGATATATCCCAATATCATCTTTTAAATGCCACATCATGAAAACAGCTCTTCCACTTTTGGCGCTTGCGGCGGTAGCTACGCTGTTACTATACAGCTGTAAAAAAACAAGTAATGCCCCGGCGGCAACAACGGCGACTACTGATACTCTATTCACAGTTACAGCGCTGAATAGTCCCGAAGCTGGGCAGATATTTTTGTCGCTGGATAATGCCAGTAATGGTGTGCTGTTTGTGCTGGATCAAAACGGACTTATACGGAAACGACTATCACTGGGCCCGACGGTGGCTAACCTGGAGAAGTGGACCGTTAATGGGCAAGTACGCTATACTTATTCTCAAAGTGACGCGAATGGTTTCAAGATACCAGGCGTAAGCAACCTGCCGGGTTATGAAGTGGTGTGCGATAGTAATTTCAATGTATTGCAACGCATACAATTGAGCTCTTATGGTACACTGAATACATCGGAACAGAAAGATATAGACGGGCACGACTTTATACTGATAGACGACAACCACTACATAACAGAAACCTACTACGAAAAGACTGTAAATAATATACCATCATCACTGAATCCAGCAAGCACAGTGACTGTAGCTGCCATCATTATACAGGAAGTGCAAAACGGAAGTGTGATATGGCAATGGGATGGCACCAACTATCCTGAGTTTTATACGACCAGTGTTGAGGGCAACGGCTTCAGTGATTCAACGGTTGTGGCAGACTACATGCACCTGAATAGTATGTACATAGACCCACGGGATAATAACCTGATCTGCTCGTTCCGCAATATGGACCAGGTAATAAAAATAAACAGGCAAACAGGCGCTATTGTGTGGCGACTAGGTGGCAGTAACAGTGATTTTCCTATAACAAGCGACCAGCAGTTTTTGCGTCAGCATTGTGTGACGCTTACAGACAGTAATCAAACCCTACTAGTGTTTGATGATGGTGAAGCAACACAACGTCCTTCTACGCGCATATTGGAGTTTAAACTGGATGAGACAGGCCATACCATTACATCGTACAAAGCATTTGCTGTACCAGAACCTTTTACAGGTTATGAAGGCTCGGTACAGAAACGCGGCGACACCTATTTTATTGGAGGAGGTACTGCCAATTATGTACTTGAGGTGAACTACACCACCGGCCAGAAATTGCTGGAAATTCAACAGAAAGAAACCAGCTATCGTGCTCTGAAATACTGACCGGTTTATAGAGGGTTGGCTATTTGCTTTTTAGGTACAAACAATGCCGTAGCACCAATAAAGAACACAAACACGTTCCAATAATTGTAACGAAAATCACGGTCGTGCTGGTATACAGGGAATTGAGATAACATGAAGAGTACACCTGATAGCTGCACCATACCGTGTTTGAAATAGAAGTTGGCGCGTTGCAGCTTATAGTAGCGCATGAAAAAGTAAATACATAGCACAGTATTGAGCATCAGCCAAAACCAGGGGTCGAAGAAAGGAGTGAGTGCAAGTTTGTAATACAGCCTGTTGATGATGCGGGTAAACTTATTGTTGGTAGTGGTGAGGTGAAACGGATTTTCGGGTTCGTTCCATATGCCTATATTATGGTACTCGCTGTTGGTGAAGCGTTTTTTAATCCTTAAATAATAGAGAAAGCCATTGCCCCTGTTTTCCAGGTATAGTGTGGGCTCGCCCAATACTGCATGTTTCCAAGCATGCCCCACGCAAGCAGCAAGCGAGCTGTCTGGAACAGGAATCATAGATGGACTATGATCTTTTGGCCAATAGATATCGTCGAACGTAGCAGGGTTGTACATCTGCATTATGCGAGCTGTACTATAATACTTATAACTGCTTATGCATGGAGGCATGTAGTCCTTACCGCTCAATTTGGTGATGCCAGCAATATCAAGTAACTCCAGTTTATACTCTGGGTAGGCGCGTTCTGCTTTCAGGACTTTGTAGGTTGTTGTATAATATCCTGCAAATGCGAGTATGCAAATGACCAGCGCAGCAATAAGGTTTATAAGAACACCTTTTTTAGGGGTAAAGTAGTAGTATGTATAAAGTAATATCAAGGGCAGGATGGCTATAATACAGTTCATTCTTAAGAAGGCAGCATATACCAATAACAGCAATCCTATCCATTTTGCCAGCTTGTTTTGAGTTGGTGTTTTGTCTGTTATAACGATGATTGCTGCTGTGCCACATGCAAGGGCAAAGTGGCTATCCTTCATTATATACTGGGCTATAAACAAAAAGAAAATAGCGTAGAGATAGCCGGCAATAAATAAAAGATTGCTAAAGCCGGTACGTATTAATACCATCGCAACAAATAGCCAGTACCAGGCTACCTGGAAAAAGAAGATAGATTGCCAGGCGCCTGTGCATATATAGAGTAGCTTCCACAATAACGCTAGTATTGGTGAGTGCCAGTCGCTGTAGCTGTTGGTCATCATTTCTGTATATTGTGCCCACGTATCCATGCTATAAGAACCGGGATAGTAGATGTATAACGACCACACAAAACCAACTACAATCAGTAGCAGTTTAAGTATTGTGTTCTTATTATTGTACCATAGGGCAGGCTGCATGCAGAAGAAATTTAAACAGCGTAAATTAATGCTTAAATAGTACATTAGCCGCTACTAAAAATTTGTTGATGGTTAAAAAGTCACCATATCTTTTATTGTTTTCACTTGCCATTGTGCTCCATGCAACTGCACAAGATATAAGAACGATACGGGGTGTAATTATTGATAAAGATGAACAGGGATTGCCTTATGTGAATGTAGGTATAGTAAATACCCCGTATGGAATAGTAAGTGACGCAACCGGTAATTACATTATGCAATTGCCAGCGGCCGTGAAGCCAACTGACTCACTGAAATTTTCCTGCATTGGCTATGAGAGCAAAGCCGTTTTGGTAGGGAATATAGCCAGGGATTTTTTACCTGTGAAGATGGATATTGCACCGACTTTATTGAGTGAGGTAGTAGTACGACCTGCGCATACAAAAATAAAGGTAATTGGTATTACCCACAAGAAGGGGATGATGGCGAACAACTTTGCCATTAGCGGAGAAGCTGGGCAGAATCTGGGTGCTGAAGTAGGTGAACGGTTTGAATTGAGTGGCGAACGAAATTTTCTTGATACACTAAATGTATTTGTTAAGGCCAATAGTTTTGATACTGTAGCCTTTCGTATAAATATATACAACATAAAGGATGGGATGCCAGGCAAAAGCCTGCTGGACCGGAATATATGGTTCACCTTATTTAACCAGGGCAAGGGGTGGATAGTGCTGGATTTGAAACCTTACCACCTGGTATTTGATGAAGATGTTATTGTATCGTTGCAATGGATCCGTCATTCTCAAAAAGGAACCTCACTTTCGTTGCCCATAACAATACCGTCTTTTGGGCATGTGCACTACTACAAGTTTGGCAGCCAGGGAGTATGGAAGAAATATGCTAACATGGCTACTTCTATGAACTTGAAGGTGGAACAGGAAATAGAATAGCGGTGAAAAAAGAGAAACGAGATTGTTATTAAACAGAAAGCCAGGCAACTATAAACAATTTTATTGTCTAAAGTTGCCTGGCTGTTTATGTGAGTGAAAGCTTATTGTTTTACAAACAAGACATTGCCATCATCGGCAGTGCCGTTGTATAGTTTCAGAACATAGTTACCTGTTGCATACTGGTTTGTATTGATGATTTGAGCGCCTGTTTGCATATTGCCCTGTGCTACAATACGACCCGACATATCTATTATAGCGTATGCAGTTGCCTTGCCTTCCACATCGGGGTTATTTATGGTTATATGGTCGGTCGCCGGGTTGGGATATACCTGCCATATTTTTAAAGCCTGGGTAGTCTCAACACCTGTAGATCGGAATGCATAAGGCGCTGAAGTGACCTTATAGAATATGGTAGAGCCGAAACTTGAATAGTTTGCCCATGCCACCAGTACATTATAATCCCAATCATTAACAGGTGTACTGATAGAGTTGGTTGGGCCTGTTACATTAAATGGCGCAGACAGATTTACCTGGAAGTAATCGTTGGGCGGATTTGCAATTGAATGAGGATGAGTCCATTCAATTGGTTCCATAAACAAATCTTGTCCTGCTGAAGGGTTGAGTGTAAAATGCGCTATATCGTAATTGGTACTGTTTAAAGTGCCATAAGCTACAGAAGGATATGAGCTATTGTATGGGCCAGGAGGAAAACTGGGAGGATTTACTACGCTTGAAACGATAAAGTACGATGGAAAAAGAAGATTATCATAGCTTCTTACTTCTGTATTGCCAGCCAAATTGGCTACATGTGCTACCACCTTGAATTTTGATACCGTAGCGCTGCTATTCAGGAAGTGGTCATCAATAGCATCTATGCGTGGCATGCGGATAGCGGTACTCGTACTACCGCCATCTAATGTGATGGGGGCACTTACCGATGGTATCGTGTAATCCCATTCCGCATAATGTAAGATATTGCTCGTGTTGTCAATATACGTTACCAATGCGATATTGTGTGTTGCACCACCAACGGTTCTTTCAATTGCTGCAACATCAGCTTCTATACCACCAGGGCCTACAAGGGTACCAGCAGTAACTGTTGGTGGAGGTGCATTTAATGTACCGTTTGTTGCATACGTACCGCCTGTAGCAGAATTGGTCCAAATCAATACAAATTTGTTGGCGAAAGGGAAACCTGTGGGGCCGGTATTACTAGCTTCAGATATAAGATCTATATGTACGTTATTAGCAGTAGCGCTTACTATAGTACTACCAGTTGCCGTTACAGTAAAAACTCCAGGGCCAGTATAATGTACCCTATAATAATCTACCTCAGGATTTAGGCTGGAGTTGGAGTAAGCTGCTGCCACTATATAATCGGTAAGCGGTGCAGTAAGGCTATTACCTATTACAATATCGGGCGATACCATTGGATTAGACATAGGAGCCGGTATAAAAAAAGTTCCGGAGGGGTTTGAGAGATCTGTAATAAGAACGCCACCCGGATTAGGATTACCATAAAAATTGCAGGCAAATAAGGTGCCTGGTGACTGTGGATTACCATAGGATATCATGGCTGTGTTGATAAACGAAATGTTTGTAGAACTTACAAGCCAGGTATTGTCTGGTTTTGTAGCTGGGACATACGTTTGGGCAATTGCAGTTTGGGCAACCATGGAACCTGCCACTAGTGCACAAAGAACTTTAAACTTCATTAATAACGGTCTGTTTTTCCTTTCCATTTTTTTTGGTTTTAAACTGTTAATGAAATGTTATTAAGGAAAATTACGCATTTAATGTTTAAAAACAAGGGATTAAAACTATAATTATTATAGATAATTGCTATTCGATTAATGATTTATAAAATCATATATAACTTGTTGTTTGATTGATATTCGTATTAGTAAAAAATAATTAATTACAGAAAATAATTATGCTTATAGAAGTTATTCCTCTGAAAGGTTAATAAACGGTCTTAACTTAATTTACTGTTTAAAAAAGTTGAATGGGGCTGTGTAGAGGGAGGAACTTCGATCTAAAATTATATATCGATTAAAAATAGTCCTCTATATATTTTTTAATTATCTTCATAGCTATTTAATCATCTATAAAACCTCTATCATGTCCAAAACCTTATACATTTCGTTATTAACAATGATCTTGTCGGTAGGGTATAATACTATTTATGCCAGCCACATTGCAGGCGGTGAACTAAGCTATACCTGGTTAAGTGATTCAACCTATCAACTTACATTTAAGTTTTACAGGGATTGTTCGGGCATAAGTCAACCCACTATGGTGACAGTTTGCTATAAGAGTGATTGTGACAGTAATACTTACAATGTGACTCTTGTCCCTACGATTACCATTACAGGAGGGTTGCCTAATGGAAGCCCGGTAAACAGCTCTTGTCCCAATTACCCAACAACCTGTAATGGTGGCATGTTGCCTGGCTATGCTGAATGGTGGTACATAGCTACCGTAACATTGCCTAGCAGGTGCTCGAGGTGGGTGTTCAGTACGATTATGAGTGCCAGAAACCCTGATGACAACCTGCAAAATTCTACCTTAGACTATTTTTATGTAGAAACAACATTGAATAATATACTTGCACCTACCAATAATTCGGTAAATTTTACTGTAAATCCGGTGCCGTTTGTATGCGACAATCAACCCTTTATATACAATAATGGTTCTGTAGATATTGATAACGATTCCCTGGGATACGAAGTGATACAACCGAAAACATCTTCGTATTGCGGTGCCCCTATGACAGATATTCCTTTCGTGTCATCGGTGTATAACCTTTATAATAACCCTATGTCGTGTAACAATACTTTTGTACTGGATACATTGACGGGCGAACTGCATTTTACCCCTAACCTGATAGGCAGCTATACCTTTGCATTAAGGGTAACAGAATACAGGAACCAGGTACCGATAGCATCAACAATGAGAGACATGCAGGTGCATGTGCTCAGTTGTAATGCTGCCGCTCCCACCATACAATTGGATACAACAACTGTAACACTTGTAAATAATAAAATACAGGATTGCTCGGGTGTGCCTTTACATTTTTGTTTCAGCGCAAAATCTGCCAACCCGGCAGCGGTACTTGTAGCAACGGATAACCATGATCTTTCTGCGCCGGGTTCCAGCATAACTTATCGCGGACTGTACACGGATTCTATATACGGATGCGTTAGCTGGTTGCCAAACGATAGCGATGCAGGCCTTAAGGTATTTACGGTTTCGGTTGCAGACTCAAATTGTGCAGCGCCGGGTATAATAGTGCCTAATACGTACAGTGTACCGATCTACATTCTTAATGGTGTAACGATAAGTGCAGATACCAGTATTTGTTATGGAGCAAGTACAGCACTTTCAGCAGTTGGTAGTGCATCATATGCGTGGTCTGTATTGCCGGGAGGGGCACCTCTCAGTTCTTTAAGTTGTACTACTTGCTCAAACCCTGTAGCATCGCCTGGGGTTACTACAACTTATACAATAACCACACAAGGTGGTAGCTGTGCAGGTACAGATACTGTTGTGGTTATTGTGGTACCCATACCTGCTACACCTATGCCAACCAGCAATAACCCGGTTTGTGAATATGATTCTATTCTTCTGTTTGCTGGGATAAGTGCGCCAAGCTATAGTTGGAGCGGGCCCGCAGGCTTTAGTGATACGGTTCAGAACCCTGTAATATATATCACCGGTGCCGCAAGTGACGGTATGTATTATGTAAGTGCAGTAGATCGTAATTGCTACTCGATGCAGGATAGCGTATATGTTCATGTGCTGGATGCACCTGTTCCATCGGCGATCACAGTAAGTGGAATAAATATACTGAGCACTGACGATACTTTCAGTTCCTACCAATGGTATCTCAATGATTCTATAATTGTTGGTGCAAATGCCGATACCCTTATTGCTTTTCAACCTGGTTATTATACTGTGCAAGTAACTAATGAAACAGGATGCAGCGGCTTTGCAACGATATGGTATATTCCTGAAGGTGTAGGTAATCTAAACCTTGCTGCGCATGTAAATATGTATCCTAACCCGGCAACAACAAGTGTTAGTATTGATGCCCCTATACCTGTTGATATTGAGATAAGTGATATGGCGGGTATGCAGTTGTTGCACCTGAAAAAAGCAAAACAAGCAGATATTAGCAGGCTTGCGGCAGGAGTGTACCTGGTGAAAATAACTGACACTAACGGGCAACTATTAAAGGTTGAAAAGTTGCTGAAATTTGGCAATTAAAAGTGGATAAGTGGTAAGCGCTATGGACGTGAACATGTGCTATTGTAAAATACAGCCACCGTGTGGTGTAATGGGATAAGTTTCCCATAAATTTTATAGAGACACAAGTTAAATAGCTTATTTATTTTTTGTGCTGATTGACACAATTTAATAACCCTCTTGTCGTTAATAATGGTAATGTCAACTACGGCTTTGATGGATAATAACATTGTAACCTGTAAATAAGTATAGTTATTACGCTTGCGTAATTAAAATAATTAGGTGTATTTTATTTTAAATATACCCCGCATTATTGAAAAATGATACGTCTTATAAATTAACCAAACCAATTTAATTATGTGAACAGACTAGCCTGAAACCCCTACAGAGTTATCAACCTTATTCTATCATAAAATCCTATCAAAATGTCACATACTTCAAACGAAGTATTAGGCTCGAAATACCCGAAACGAGCGCTAATAATAGGTGCAGGCCCGGCCGGCCTCACCGCAGCATATGAATTGCTTAAGAGAACAGGTATCCAGCCTATTATCCTCGAAAAATCCCAGTACACAGGCGGCATCTCAAAGACTGTTAATTACAAAGGCAACCGCATAGATATAGGCGGTCATCGCTTCTTTTCAAAATCGGACCGGGTAATGGACTGGTGGATGAACATAATGCCAATAGAAGCGACTAATGAAGAGCAATTAACTATCAGCTATCAAAATAAAAGCCGCTCCATTGGCAGCGATGCTTGTAGCAATGGAGTAGCCGAGGATAATGTGATGCTGGTACGGTCGCGCCTATCACGTATCTACTACATGAAAAAATTCTTTGATTATCCTATTGCATTGTCAGCCTCTACAATGAAGAATTTAGGTGTTGCAAAAATGTTCAAGATCGGGGTTTCTTACATTGGTTCGCAACTGAAGCCGATCAAGCATGAAAGATCGCTGGAAGATTTTTTTATCAACCGTTTTGGTATGGAGCTTTATCAAACTTTCTTTAAAGACTATACAGAGAAGGTGTGGGGAGTGCCCTGCAACAAGATATCGCCCGAATGGGGCAAGCAGCGTATAAAGAAGTTGAATGTAGGTAAAGCGCTTCTGCATTCCATAAAGAAGAAAGCAATGGTAAAGGATAATACTATTGCGCAAAAAGATACAGACACCAGCCTTATAGAACGTTTCCTTTATCCTAAACTAGGGCCCGGGCAGCTGTGGGAACTGGTGGCTAAAGAGATACAGCAAATGGGTGGAATTATACACCACAACTGTGCAGTGGAAAAAATAGAACACAGCAATAATACTGTAACCACCGTGCATGTACTTAATAAAGAAACAGGTGAAAGTGAGCGGTATGAAGCTGATTATTTCTTTTCTACCATGCCAGTGAAAGACCTGATAGGCGGCATGTGCCCGGCAGCACCGCCCCATATAAGAACAATAGCAGATGGCCTGGTTTACCGTGATTTTATGACAGTTGGTTTGTTGTTGAAACGGCTGGCTGTTACAGACGAAAAGGAAGCCAACCAGCGCATAAAAGATAACTGGATATACATACAGGAAAGTGAGGTGAAAATAGGGCGTTTGCAGATATTTAATAACTGGAGTCCCTACATGGTAAAAGATGCTGAAAATGTGTGGATAGGGCTTGAGTATTTCTGCTTTAAAGATCATGGCCTTTGGAATATGCCAGACCAGGAATTCATCAATTTTGCCATTGACGAATTGGTAAGGATCAAGATCATTGACAAGGAAGATGTGCTTGACAGTACGCTGTTAAGAGAAGAGAAAACATACCCCGCTTACTTTGGTACATACGATCAGTTTGACGAGGTAAAGGAACATGTAAATAGTTTTAGCAATCTTTTTCTGATAGGACGAAATGGCATGCATAAGTACAATAATTCGGACCACTCTATGCTTACCGCTATGACTGCAGTGGACAATATCATTGCCGGTGTAGAAAGCAAGGAAAATATATGGGATATAAATACAGAACAGGAATACCATGAAAAAAAATAAGAGCAGAGCTACATTACCAGCCGCGAAAAGTGATGGTGTATCTGTAAAGCATAAGGCAACAAGCAAAAGTGCACATGCAAGTAAGATTTACCTGATCAATAAAGATGCATTATTGTTTTCGGGTATTGCGTTGGTATTATTCCTTATTATAAGGCATTTTTTCCCCGTGCCGGATCTGATACCTGACTCGAGGGGGTATATTCTTGGCGCTATTACAGATAGTGAGGTGGGGTACCGGCCAATGGGTATATGTGTGGCACTTGCCAGAATACACCAGCTAGATCCCTCGATCGAGATGGTTGCCTACTGCCAATTCTTTCTACATGTAATGAGCGCCCTAACGTTGAGCCATGCCTTCCTGATCAATTTTAATTTTAGTGTGGCATGGCGGAGAATACTGTATGCTGTTTTGCTGCTCAATCCTATTCTCTTGCATTTATGCAATGCCATTTTTTCAGACTCGCTGTTCATCAGTTTGAATATTTTGTGGGTGGCTTTCTTTTTATATCTTATCAGGAAGCCCAATTGGCTGGTATTGGCTTCACTTCTCTTATTGTTATGGTGCTCTATGTTTGTCAGGTACAATGCTTTAGCATATCCCCTTGTTATAGCATTGGGGCTATTGTTTGTAAGTAATAAAATGATGAGGTGGACTGGCATTGCCGTGAGCTTTGCTATTGCTGCTGTATTTTATATTACTGTAACAAACAAGATGGATGCCATAACCAATTGTAAAGTACTATCGGGCTTCAGTGGCTGGCAACTGGCAACAAATGCTATGACGTTTTACAAAGTGAAACCCCGTGCGCCTATAGTTAGTAATGACCCGCAATTAATAGCACTTGACTATAATAGCAGGAAATATATAGATACTATGGCAAGCAAAAATGCTGACTATAGAAAAGGACCTGCGATGGATTTTTTGTGGGGAAGCGAGGCACCTTTTAAACGATTTGAATACATATTCGCTTCCCGAACCCACGCTACCGATATTTTTGCGAATTGGGTAGCTGTATCGGTAGTACTGAATAAATATGGCGCCCTTTTGATCAAACAATATCCGTTCGATTTTTTTCAATATTACTTGATGCCTAACATAGGAGCTTATTTTTTTCCTGATATGGAAGTGCTTGGCAAATACAATACGGTAAGCGTAAAACTGATACCCGCTTTACAGCAATGGTATGACCTGCCAGAGCAAATACAAAATGGATATGTGGATGCGCCGGGTATATACAATAAACCGGGGCAATACCTGTATTCTTTCCTGTCGTTGGCTTTTGTTGGGATGTGTATAGCCTGGTGGGTGAACAGGAAAAAATGGGTATTACCTCCCGACACGCAAAAAGTGCTATTTGTGATCATTATTTTCTGGGTATGCAAAACGGGGTTTGATATATTGGCTGCCCCCTGCGTGCTGCGCTACGAGGTGATGCTGGCATCTATATTATGTGGGCCTGTATTGATATTTACACAGGTAATAATTACCAGACGGGTGAAGGAAAGGCAGCTGAAGGATTTACAACCAGCCAGCCAGCACAAATAGTAATGCAACTATAGCGGGCACAGCCTGTATGAAAAATATTTTCCGACTTACAGTAGCGCCATAAATGCCTGCTATTATAACGCAGGCTAAGAAGAATATGGATACATTGTTTTTCCAAACTTCATCTGAAATAAAAAATGTCCAAATTAAGCCGGCAGCTAAGAAGCCGTTGTACAATCCCTGATTGGCAGCAAGACCTTTGGTTGGCTTGAACAAATCGTCTGCCAGTGCATTTTTAAAACTCCGTTTGCCTGCAGTTTCCCAGGCAAACATTTCCATCCATAGAATATACAGATGCTCAACAGCAACCAGCCCGATCAAGATCTTTGCTATTACTCCCATTGTTTTGAGTTTTATTGTTCGCGGTTATGCGGTATTGTTAACCTTTAGAAAATTACTCGATTTGCCTGATATAATGGTAACCAGTAATTGGCTAATGATGTTAATGACCTGTTTGTTGAGTGATAGAGTGTGCTTTTAAGCTATCGTTGTGTGCCAGTTCAGCTAGCCCTGCAAGAGTGTACATGCTTCCACGTTCGGTGTATAAGCGTGCGGTGATCTGTGGGACAGGGCAGGTATTTATGGAATCTTTGGTTAGTGTAATGAGAAAATGTATGCTAGCATGGGCACATGCAGTGGGTAGGGATAATAAGGCTGCATTTGCCATGGATATATAAACTTGGCTACAGTGAGACAGATGCCCAGTGAAAGCGCCCAAACACAAATATTTAGCTCTCGCAAGCTCCAGAGTATGCCGAATTGGTGGTTTTTTGCTGTTTGGGAAAAATAATTTTAGTTTTTTTCAATAGCGACCCAATTTTTTTTGAAATAGCTACGTCTATATAGGTGTAGCTGCATGCGTACCGGTACAAAGCAGCAAAAAATAGTTTCATGCTTAAATATTACTAGTATGATGAACACTATAAAAAACTATCGCTATCGTATTACTTTCTATACCCCAACAGGCATAAAACGTTACGAAAAAACAGCACCCAAATTGCTACTGCACCTATTGTTTTATGCTATAACGAGTGCGAGTTGCATAGAGTGCAATTAAAAAAAATGAGGAATGAAGCAGGAAATTAGCTAATATTATGTAACACAATTACCATCATGCCCGCATATTCTGAACAGGAAATAATAGCCGGGTGCAGGGATAAAAACCGCACAGTGCAGGAGCATCTGTATAAGATATACTACAGTATGTTTCTGAAAGTGTGTGCACGCTACGCAAAAGATATGGAAGATGCGGAGCAACTACTGAATGATGGGTTCCTGAAAATATTCAATAATGTATCCAAGTTTGCGAATCAAGGCTCTTTTGAGGGCTGGATGCGCCGCATAATGGTAAATACCTGCCTGGACTACTTGCGTACCAAGGATCTGAAGCAAAGTATGATCATGCATGTAAACTCTGTACCGCCGGAAGACAACATTACATCGTCGGTAGGTAATACAGGGCTTGAGAACATGGAATTTAAGGAGCTGGTAAGCGTGATACAGTCGCTGCCTGTAATGACCAGAACTGTATTTAATTTGTTTGTGTTTGAGGGCTACAATCATGCAGAGATAGCGGCCCAGTTTAAAATAAGTGAAAAGACTTCGCAATGGCATGTGCACCAGGCGCGAAGTTTGTTACAAAAAAAATTAAAAAAAAGTGATCCGTTAAAGGTGAATTATGAAAGCAAGAGCATTTGACGAACTGATCAAGTCGAAATACGATCAGGGCGACTTCGCATACAATCCCAAAAACTGGGACCGGCTTGCGGAGCAACTGGACAAAAAGCCGAATAAAAGCAAGATGCTTTTATGGTTGCCAATGGCTGCCATAGTATCTTTTAGCTCCATAGCAGCGTCGCTGGCTATGATCATATCGCTGCCCGCCCTTGTACACCACAAGGCTGAGCCTGCTGTTGCCGCTATGCACAAACCGGCTGCACAAAAAAGTACTTATGTTGCCCCTGCGGTTCCTGCTACCCGATCTAACACACTGCCTTATAACTATACTGCTTACGTACCTAAAAATATAACTGTAACGCACAAACCATCTAATCCTTTTGAAAACCTGTTTTTAGGCGCACACAACCGCCAACTGTTGCAAAACAATATAAATAAAAATCTGCACCTTGCTGAAACCATGCTGAAGGGTGGTGTGCTTGATGAAGTACCTGAAACACGCCAAGCAGTTGCCAATTCTTTTGCCTATAGCGATAGGCTGTACGAACCCGAAGAACAGAAGAGCAATACACCAAGATCTTCTATAAGCGTACTAGGTGGTATTAACCATGGTAACCAGTCGGCAGGATACACCCTTGGTGTAACAGCTAAGACCATGATCAGTGAAAAGATGTATATAGAAGGTGATGTGGCTTTTGTAAACAACAGCAATGCAGGTAAAACAGAATACACGGTAAGTACACTAACGCCTACCGCCAAACTGGCTGCCACTGCAAAGCAACTAAGCATACCTGGTGGCGATGATGCACAACCTGTGCAAACTATGGCTACGAAAGCTGCCAGCTTTGGTATTTACTATGCCCAGTTTACCCCAACTGTAGGATACAATGTACATAAGCGTATATCTGTAGGTGTGGGTGCAGATATGCAGCAACTGTTACAAAACACAGCAAATGCTACCGCCGATGTAACTACAGACAAACTAGTACCGCAGTTTGATATGGGCCTTGTAGGTAAAACTGAATATACCCTTACCAACCGCATAAAAGCAGGTCTTTTCTACCGCCGTGGTATTACCAACATCGTAATGCCGTACGACAAGTACCTGGACCGCAACTATATGCAGTTGCAAGTGAAGTACACTATATTTAATAAATAGGCTAGTAGTATAAAGACTAGAATGACAACGGCCCGGATCTCCGGGCCGTTGTCATTCTAAGCATATCTATTGTTTACCCCACTGTATAATAAACACATGTAGTTATAAAGTCGCGCAGGTAGGGTATCCATGTAATGGGTGCCCATTGCTTGCGGGGCTGCAGGCCAAACTTGTATTTGTATATGGGGTTGATGAGATAATGTTGTTTGTTCAGCACTTTTAGGTTACTTTTTTTAAGGATGCGCTCGAAACGTTCTATGGTGATCTGAGTGTCTTTTATTTCGCCTAATTCTTTCAACACGCCTTCATTCTCGCCGGCTAGTTTGAGGATACCTTTGTATAGGAAGTTGGGCAGTATGTGGTACCAGGGCAGCATGCTGGTGATCTTCTTTTCGCAGATCTGTTGGTGGCCGCCAAATGGCATGTACCATGGCGGGAACCCAAAATATATTTGCCCACCCGTTTTTAGGAAATTTTTGAGGTAGGGTATAAACTTTTCCTGGTCTGGTATGTGTTCTATGGCATCTTTTAGAATAATAACATCAAAGAAACCTTTGAACCGCTCCAGGAAATCTGCATCATAAACATTCTTGTATAAGAATTCCATTTTGCCAGCAGCTACTTCCTTTGCAGATATATCGTTCGCTATATCTATACGCAGGGGATTAAGATCCACTCCTACACAAATGCAGCCACGTTCGGCAAAAGGTATCAATACGCCACCTTCGCCACAACCCACCTCCAACACGCGGGTACCACCATGCAAGGGCATTGTTTGTTCTATAAACGGCAATACATAAGACCGTGAATTGTCTACCTGCTGTTCAAACCTAATTTTCTCGTCAAGATGCTGCTTGAGGGCCAATGTTGCTTAATTATTTAAAGGTAAATATTATTCAATGTTTTGATCTGGCGTTCCCTGCAATATAGCAAGTTGTTTCTTAATACTCTCGTGGTGTATCACTTCGTACAAACTTATTATGAATTCGCGGGAAAGGTTTAATGGTCCGTTTGCACGAGTAGTAAGGTTTTCAACTATTTCGCGCCAGCGTTCGGGCTGGTACACGGTCATGTTGGCTGCCTTTTTCAGAGCACCTATTTCGCCGCTTATCTGCATGCGCCGGGCAACGAGGTCTATTATCTCAGTATCCAGGCTGTCCATTACCTGCCTCAGGTATTCCAGCTCCATGCCGTGGGTCATGTCGGCGCTGTATTCGTTCTTCAGGACCAGTTTTTTCAACAACTGCTCCAGGGCAGCTGGTGTTATTTGCTGGGCGGCATCGCTAAGTGCGGCATCTGGGTGGGGGTGCGTTTCAATCATCAGCCCCTCAAAGTGCAGGTCCATAGCACGTTGAGACATTTCGGCTATAGCATCCCTGCGGCCGGTTATATGGCTGGGATCGCAGAATATGGATAATTCAGGCTTCCGGCGTTTCAGTTCTATAGGTATGGGCCAGTTGGGGTGATTGCGGTTGCCACCTGGTGTATTGTATCCTGTGAAGCCCCGGTGTACACCGGCTATCTGGTTTATGCCTGCCTGCTCCAGCCGCTCAATGGCGCCTTGCCACATATCTACATCTGGAGTAACTGGATTTTTTACCATTACGGGTATGTGTACACCTCTAAGTGCATCGGCTATGCGCTGCACCTGGAAAGGGTTTACCGTGGTACGGGCACCCACCCAGAGCACGTCTATACCATACTTGAGTGCCAGCTCTACATGTATGGGCTCTGCCACTTCAACAGCTACCGGAAGCCAGTGGGTTTCTTTTACCTCCCTGAGCCATGCGAGCCCCTGTTCGCCAACTCCTTCAAAAGAGCCGGGTTTGGTACGGGGTTTCCATACTCCTGCACGAAATAGATGTACCGGCAATTTTTGCAAAGCCGCTGCCGTTTCCATCACCTGCTCCCTTGATTCTGCACTGCAAGGCCCCGCTATCAAAAAAGGCCTGCGCCCTGATCTGAAAAAACTCATAAGCTGTAAAGATATATCATATTTTGCGGTGCTAAAGCTATGGCGATATATAAGAAATTGACTGCGCCATCTGGTAGTATTTATTCATCAACGTTACTGCGGAATAAAATGATTTGATCTTCGAAAGCTATCCTATTTCGTTACCCGGCAATACCAACTATCTTTGCAGCAATGAAGAAATTGCCGTTACCACAAGAGTTGAAACGCGGCGCTGTGCTGCTGGTAGATAAACCCTACACATGGACATCGTTTGATGCGATACACAAGCTAAAGATATCTATGCGTGCCAAGATAGGTCACGCTGGAACCCTTGACCCTATGGCAACTGGACTGCTTATTTGCTGCACGGGCGAAATGACCAAGCAGATATCGGGCTACCAGCAATTGCCGAAAGAATATACTGGTATCATACACCTGGGAGCAGTGACACCTACCTTTGACCTGGAAAGTACCCCCGAACAGGAAAAACCTGTTGACCATATAACGCCGGAGCAGATATATGCTGCCACGGCACAGTTTACCGGTGATATACTGCAAATGCCCCCCATACACTCTGCCATTAAAAAAGATGGTAAAAGGGCGTATGACCTGGCAAGAGCTGGAAAGGAAGTGGTACTAGATGCCCGTGCTATAACTATAGCTGAGTTTGAAATTACTGCTATACAAATGCCGGAAGTACATTTTAGAGTACTATGCAGCACAGGAACCTACATACGTAGCCTGGCCAATGACTTTGGAGCAGCACTGGGCTGTGGCGGCTACCTGCAGGCACTGCGCCGTACCAAAATTGGCAACTTTAGCGTAGATGATGCATTGACACCCGAACAATGGATAACTTACTGGAAGGAAGCTAAAGCAGCAGCTATGCAGGCTAAAGAGGAAGACAGTACTTTAAAAGAGGAATAGCAACCTACAGATCTCAATCAAGAGCTCTCGATAAATTGGAGCAGATTTTTGCCATTGCTAGTCACCAAGCCAACAACTTTCGCGTTAGTCTTGGTCGCGAGTATTCGCGAGTTGTTGGTCACCTGACCAACAACGGCGTAAATCATATAAGACATTCACAGTTTAGAGATACCTAGACTCAATGAAATAAACTGCCGAATGTCATTTGAAAAATTTGTTCTTCTTCATTTTAAATTCATCCCTGAAATCTTCTAGATACTGTTTGACACGGATATCCGCTTGATTAAAATCGCTCACAACTATCGCGTCATTTTCGCCAATATACTCTGGACCGTCTTTGGCAAAAAGATAGAAATGACTAAAGGAACCTCCATAAACAACATGGTCTTCGGTTGTATATTTCGTAACTCTCCCTGTAACTGTAATATTCTTTTTAGGAGTAATGATGTAATACTCTTTTATGATTTCTTTGTACTCTTTTATTACTTCGAGTACTTCATTTTTTTTATGCATAAATAAAAGTAAACTTTTGGTGATGATTGAAGGATTATTTTATATAACTCTGGGCTGTACTTTTTCCCATAACTCTGTAGCAAATTTTCGCGCCTTTACACCATACTCGTTTACTTCCCAAGCGGTAAGAGTAATTTTTTGACCTTCTATATATTTTGGAACTATCCTACTATCCGCAATCCCATTATTGTGCATTATACAATTTCTAACGTCATTCATAAGTTTGATATTAGATATTAGTTCCAGGCTAATTCCGGGTATGTTTTTCTCAATAAACTTTATTTTGTCGCTAAATTTCAGCTCCCTTGATTGCTCTACTGCCAGGTAGGTAATCAGATCATCACCTTTCTCTTTAATGATTCTAAGAGCCACCTTTTTATCGTTTTTGTGTGGATGCGAAACTAAAAATCTAGCGATGCATTTCGTTATGAAATCTTCAATATGTGCAAACCCGAGAAGGGTTGCCGAAGTCGAAATGTGATTTGAATAGTTTTCATACCTGTTGTCATATAGCTGTTCAATTGTCTGGCCTAACCCAAATTGATCGTGATGTTTAATTTGGTCGTACACGTCTTGCTCGGAAACATCAAGAAATCCAATCAATAAGTTCAATTGGTTTATTAAATAATCATAATCATTCATTTGATTCTATGAATTTTGCTTGGCTCTGATTTGATGTTTAAAATCACTACTCCAGCGTGTACCTATCTTCCGGCAGAAGGTTGAGATCAATAGATTCCATACCCGCAATGCCATCTATAGAACCCCTGATATGGGTGGCACTGAGGAGCACTTTTTCCAATTGCTTTTCGCGGCTTTTCCAAATGCGCTCCATTTGGTCGCGTTCCTTTATTAAAGACATTTTCATGCTCATGAATGCTTCGCGTATTGCATCCCACTGGCCTGCAAACTCTGCACTTATGAGGTAGTTGTATAGCAGCGCCATCTTATCTCCCTTATTATCGTGGCTGGTGTGGGCGCTGTGTACCTGCACCACCAGGTCGCGCAGTACATGTATAAGCGCTTTTGCTTCGGTAAAGTTGCATATCCATACGCCATCTTTTTGTCCGAAGCTGGGCATATCTTTTGGCATAGCCTGGGTTACGATCACGGCAACATCGGCACCCAGCATACGGCTGTCGGCTTTTAGTTTCTCAATCCATTCGGGGCTAAAGTCTTTGGTGCGCTTGCTCTCGTAGATGATCTTGCCGCACTCTTGTCCGTAGTTATTGCGTACCGTTTGTATGCAATCGGCGCCCTTTACCCCCTTGCCTACTTCGCTGATGATATCGAAAGGGAAAGTATGTTTTAATAATGCTTCAAGCGCCAGTTCCTGCACTTCGCCCTGTAACTGCATACTGCCCTGTTCTGCTTTGCGGCGCATTTCTTCGGCTAGTTTGCGTTGGTCGTCCAGTTGTTTTTCCAGTTCTTTCAGGCGCATCTGGTGGTCGGCATCGCGTACCTTATTTTTCTCGTCCTCTTCCTTGCGTATTTGTTCGCTCAGGCGGGTGCGTTCTTCCATCAACTTACGTTGGGTGGCTACTTCCAGCTCGGCTTCACGCGCCTGCAGGGCTTCCATTTTTTTCAGGAAGTCCATTTCGCGGTCGCGCGCTTCCTTTAGTTTATCGGCATTGGCTTTATTGGTTTCTTCCAGCAGTTTCAGCTTATGCTCAAAGTCGGCCTGAGTGGTTACAGCAGCCTGGCGGTGTGCATCCTCTTCTATTTTTTTTCGTTGTAATTCAAAATCGCGCTGCAGCTCAAGTGCACGGTTATGGGCAGCCTTTTCGGCCTCCTGGTTTTGCTGCATCAATAATATTTCGCGCTGCTTATATTGTTCTTCCCTTTTTTTTACCTCTTCCTCCCACCTGCCGTTAAACTCCTTGCGCATGCTCTCTTTTATAGATTGCTCCAGCGCAGCTGTAGGTTCAAATTGCGTATTGCAATTGGGGCATGTAATAATATTAGTGTTCATATATTGATCTGACGTAAACTACCATTTACGAAGTTCGCAATTATGAAGAATATGCACGCTTGTTAATTTTGAGTATTTTCGGCGTACGCATGCGTTTGAAACTTACATTGCTGACCATTTTTACGTGCTTGTTGGTTACTGCTTTCGGGCAGGCACCCCTAAAGGCTGTGCGCCACTATGAGCAGGCACTGGAATACAATGCCAAATGGAAAAAGGATGATGCCTGCAATGAGATGTGGAAAGCAATTGCTGAATACCCAGCCTATACCGATGCATACAGTGTACTGGGCGAATGGTATTATAAAATGCATAAATACACTACATCCAGCTTCATTTTTGGCCAGGCTATGAAGAACTGCAAGAATGGGTACGTAGCCTTTGCACGGCCGTATGCACGCAGTTTGCTTTATGATAACCAACCAGATTCGGCACTGTATATTATTAGCGCCTATATGCCCGCCCAGAATAATGCGGAATGGAAGAAACTAGAGCAACAAGCCAATTTTGTGCACAAGGCATTGCTGCACCCTGTGGCAGATACGCCAGTGAATATGGGGCCAAGAATAAATACTACCAGCCCAGAGATGTTTCCTTCTATATCGGCTGACTCACTTACGTTTTACTTTACCCGCCGCCATAATAATATTGACGAAGATTTTTACTATGCATTGCCTGATAGCTGCGGAGGGTGGCACACTGCTAAAAATATGGGTGCCCCGTTGAATACACCTGATCAGGAGTCAGCACAAATGGTATCGGCAGACGGGCACTACCTGTTTTTTACCCGTTGCGAGAACCGCAGTGAAAATGGGTGGGGGCAGGGTGGCTGCGATCTGTACCTGGCTTACCGCAATGCTGTAGATAGCCCATGGTCGGCACCGGAAAGTTTTGGCGCAACCATAAATACTCCTGATTACGAAGGTATGCCCTGCCTCTCTGCCGATAACCGAGAACTGTTTTTTGCCAGTAATCGCCCGGGAGGGTATGGTGGCTACGACCTGTATGTAGCACGCTTTGATAATGGCCTTTGGCTACCGCCGCAAAACCTGGGACCAACCATAAATACAGCAGGCAATGAAACTGCGCCCTACCTGCACATAGATAACCATACCCTGTACTTTACCAGCGATGGGCATCCGGGCATGGGAGGTAAGGATATTTTTGTAACACGCCGGTATAATGACAGCATGTGGTCGCCGCCGTATAACATGGGCTACCCCATAAACAGCACAGGCGATGAGAACAGCGTAAGTGTGACGCTAGACGGTAGAAAAATGTACCTATCGTCAGATAAGAATGGTGTGGAAGGCGACTACGATATTTATGAATGTCCAATGCCCGAAGCGTACAAGCCATTACCGGTTTGTGCCCTGAAGGGGTATGTGTTTGACAGCATAAGCAAGGAAAAACTGAACTATGCCAGCATCTATATTAACGATGCGCAGACCGGGATGCCACTATACCACTTCTTGAGTAACAGAGGTGATGGCAGCTATATGATAACCCTAACAAAAGGCAAAAAATATGTGCTGCAAGCAGATAGGATAGGTTATACCGACCTGAGCGACACGCTATACTTTAATAATGATACACTGCCTGGTCTGCTTAATCAGAACATTGCATTATTATCTCAAGACTATGTGAAACCTATAAACGACAGCTTAATAACTATAATAAACTTCCCGCTGAACAGCGCTACACTAACTGATAGTGATAAGGTAACTATACAACAGGCGCTAAGCCCATGGCTGCTTGAAAAAGGCGTGGTGATTATGATAAATGGCTATACTGATAATACAGGTACACCTATGCTGAATGAACACCTTTCTTATACGCGTGCAGGGCTGGTAAAAACTGAGATACTCAAATATGGCATTGACGAGGCCATGATGAAAGCCCAGGGTTGGGGGGAGGCTAGCCCCATAAGTACCAATGATACTGAAGACGGCAGGGATAAGAACAGAAGAGTGGAGGTGGTGATTAGGAGGTGAGGATTGTGGTGCTAGCTAAGTATTATTAATCTTTGACCCAACTACTCCACTTTATAATCCCGTTAACCTCACTACAGATGCCTACTCCATTCCCTTCGTAGGTTGCTAAGTGAAAATCAATTTTACTGCCACCTATTATCTCTTGCAGCTCGACAGAAGATGTCAAGCCCTCTGTGAATATTTTTTTTACTTCTTCTAGCTCTGCTAAGGCAAGCGGTTTATTTACAATATAATGCCGGCTAACAGCTGTGACATAAAAACTATCATTTTCTTTTCCGATAAATAAATCCCCAATTTTTGCGCCAATTCCATCTTTTAATAGAAGCAAAGCGTTTTTTAGGTCTGGCATTTCAGTTTGAATTATTGGTAAGTATTGTATGAGAATCCTGTGTTTGACTGATGCGAAAATATGATTAATATGCACTGCAACCTATGGCGTTGAAAATCACCCTTATTCACCAGATTATGAAGAAATTTAAATCAGTAATTACAGGCCACCTGGATATAATAGTAAGCAAATATGAAGAAGAGAATGATGGTGAAAAGGAATATTGGAATCAGGTTCAAATTCATGGTGACCCTGAAGGATTAATGTCTTTGGCTAATCTCTTATTAAAACTGGCTGATCTTGATCAAGAAAGTATAGTTGACCTTTCTGTTGGTGCTAGAGAACATTTCCATTTGCGGCCAAAGTTTGAATTATCAAATAGTTCAGAAGAGGTTGTTGTGGGGCGCCTTGACGCCAAAGGCACAGGTGCTTTTTATGATTGTTATATTCCAAAGTAGTACTAGGGATAGATATTTCAGTGATAACATCGTGCCATCTGCTTCATCTAGGTGTTGTAAGTTGTAATCGTCTGGCAGGATATTTTTGTCTTTAGAATTACAACATTAAATAAGCTATGAGCAAGCCACACATTATCTGAAGTACAAAACACATAAACGGCGGCTTTATGCCGAGTATTAAGAAATGTGTACAGTTATAAATCGTACTTTTTTCGAGGAAAGAAATTAAACAAACAATGAGGGGTGAACCTAAGTCCACCCCTTCATTTATACTATTATTTCGTTTTAAGCATTGCCTGCATACCTGTGTGCACGGTTTGCGTACACCTGCATTTCTCTAACCTTGGTAGCGGGTTTAACCTCTGCTACGTGATCGGCGGGATTGTAGAGCATGGCTGTACATAAACAGTTCTTACGGCCCTTGCTGGTAAGTATATCAAAGTTTACGCAGCTTTTGCAACCTTCCCAAAAGGCATCGTCTTGTGGCAATTCAGAATAAGTTACAGGTTCGTAACCCAATTCGCTATTTATTTTCATTACAGCAAGACCAGTAGTTAAACCGAATATCTGTGCGTTTGGATATTTTTCGCAACTCAGTTCAAATATCCTTTTCTTCACCATTTTGGCAACACCTGCCTGGCGGTAGTTTGGAGATACTATGAGACCAGAGTTAGAAACAAACTGGTTGTTGTTCCATGCACCTATGTAGCTAAAACCAGCCCAGTTACCATCGGGTGCTATTACTATTACAGCATCACCTTCCATCATTTTGTGCTCCAGGTATTCGGGTTTCCTTTTAGATATACCAGTACCGCGAGCCAAAGCTGACGTGTACATTTCGTCACAAATATCAGCTGCAAATCTTTTATGTGTTTCATCGGCTATTAAAGCCTTAAATCCGCTATTCAGTTCTATTACCTTACCCTTGACGAGGGGAACATCCAATGAAGATGACATGGTCACTTTTTGTTTAGGATTACTGTAATTCAAAAGCGGTGCCAAAGTGTGGGTATTAACAATATTTTTTGTTTTGGAAGGTTGTTTGAGCACTTCTATCTGCATATAGCTGCGTATATGAGATTAGGAAGGCTATCAAAATGATAAATGGCTATTATTATGAGAGGATATACCTAGCATAAAAGATTACGCCTATGCATTGGTTAAATAACCAACAGCATAGGCGTATTGAAATTATATAGAATAAAGTATTACCCTTCTGGTACTATCCGCAACTTAGCAAAGTTCAGCATGATCTTTTTTTGCCCGTGGCCGCCACTAAAATCTATTGTTGCTATACGGTTGTTTGCGCCCCCTTCTATACCTGATATTTTACCAAAACCGAATTTCTGATGTTCAACGGTCATTCCGGTAGTCATGAGGCTGGCATCGTCTGGTTTAAAATCGCTGGCTGGGTTGTGTGCCGGCGGTGCGGTCTGGGATAATTTATCGGCCAGCTTTTTGAGCGATGGCATCTTATCGAAAGACTGATTGAGCATGTTGCCAAAAGCATTCACAGAACCCCTTGCCTGGTTGGCCATACCGGTAAAAGAACGGTCGAGGTGGGCTTCGGGTATTTCTTCTATAAAACGACTGGGATCGTTAGAGACCAGTTGACCAAAACGGTAGCGGCTATTGGCGTAGGTGATCCAGAGTTTATGCTTTGCACGTGTTATAGCAACATAGAACAAACGGCGCTCTTCTTCCAGGTCGGCACGGTCGTAAAGGCTCATAGAGCTGGGGAACAAATTTTCCTCAAGACCTACCACAAATACACAAGGGAACTCTAGTCCCTTGGCAGCATGTATAGTCATCAGCTTTACAGCGTCAGCATCTTCATCTTCCTTACCTACATCGGTAAGCAAAGTTATTTGCTGCAGGTAGCTGCCCAGGCTTTTATCCTGCAATTCACCTTCTTCATCGGGTGTTTCGGTAAACTCTTTTATACTGTTCAAGAGGGCTTGTATGTTCTCGTAACGTGCAAGCCCTTCCACACTCTTATCGTTATAGAGTTCCTGTACCAGCCCGGTATGTTTGCCTACTGCAAATGCAACATCGTAAGCATTCATTTTGTGTGGCAGCGTCTGGAAGCTTTTAACCATAGTTACAAACCTTTCTATGGCTGCACCACCAGCCCCTTTGATGCCATGCATCTCGGGTTGCTCCAGTACTTCCCAAAAGGTTTTGCCACTGTTGTTGGCTATGACCATTATCTTTTCTACACTGGTCTTGCCTATACCACGTACCGGGTAGTTGATGATGCGTTTCAGGTTCTCTTCATCTTGTGTATTTACCAGTAAGCGCAGGTAAGCCAGCAGGTCTTTTACTTCCTTACGCTGGTAGAATGAAACACCACCATATATCTTGTACGCAATGTTCATGCGCCGCAAGCTTTCTTCAAAAGAACGGCTCTGAGCATTGGTACGGTATAGTATGGCTATGTCTTTATTATGGTAATGGTTGCGGAGCTTTTGCTCAGTAATGGCATCGGCTACGAAACGACCTTCGTCATTATCGGTCATAGTGCGGGCAAGCACTATTTTTTCGCCCTGGTCATTATCTGTCCAGAGGTTTTTAGGTATCTGGTTCTTGTTCTTGCTGATGATGGTATTAGCTACTTCAAGAATGCTTTGTGTGCTGCGGTAGTTCTGTTCCAACTTCACCACTTTTACGTCCTCGTAATCGTCCTGGAACTGCAGTATGTTTTGTACTGTAGCACCGCGGAAGGAGTAGATACTCTGTGCATCATCGCCTACTACACAAATATTTTCGTGTACAGCCCCCAGCATTTTTATAATGGCATACTGTGCGAGGTTGGTATCCTGGTACTCATCTATAAGTATGAACTTAAAGCGGTGCTGGTACTTGGCCAGCACTTCGGGGAAGTTGGTAAGCAGTATGTACATTTTGAAGAGTAAGTCATCAAAATCCATAGCGCCGTTCTTAAAGCATCTTTTCTGGTAGGCATCGTATATGTCGCCTATCAACTCGCGTTTGCTATGCGCATCTTCGCGCTGTATGCTGGAATCCTGTTTATATGTAGCAGGATCGATAAGGCTATTTTTTGCTGCCGATATGCGGTTGTAAATGAAAGCAGGTTTGTAGTGCTTATCATCCAGGTTCATATCCTGTACAATGCTCTTAATAATTCCCTTGGCATCATCGGTATCGTAAATGGTAAAGTTATTGGGATAACCCAGCTTATTAGCCTCGGCACGTAACATACGGGCAAAAACAGAGTGAAAGGTACCCACGTAGAGATTACGTGCTTCATTGTTACCCAATATCTTTTCAATACGTTCCTTCATTTCGGCCGCAGCCTTGTTGGTAAACGTAAGCGCCAGTATATTAAAAGCATCTACCCCATTTTGCATGAGGTGTGCTATGCGTGTAGTAAGAACTTTGGTTTTGCCACTGCCTGCACCCGCCACTATCATTATAGGCCCTTCATGATGCAACACGGCTTCGCGCTGCGGCTCATTCAACCCCTCTAAATAATTAAACATAAATGCAAAATTAACGCAAATGCGGGGATTAACGATTAAGATCCCTTGAGTGAAAAGCACAACGCTACTCAAAATTCTATTTCATTGCCTTCTTCCAGGCTAACACCATACTTTTCAAGGAAAACAGCTCTTAATGTATTTCTTGATGGCTGTGTAGGATAGGTGTTGTTTGTTTTAAAATAAATAATAGCTTTAGCAGTATGTTTCTTGAAATCAATGTTATTATTCTCAAATAACTGAATGGTATCGCCTAATTGTATGGCTGCTTTTTTCCTGTTTGCACTCCTGCTACCAATAGCACTGTTTTTCATTTCTACGAAAAAGAGATTTTTGGCATCAAACAGGATACAATCACATTTTTTGTGCTCATCTGTAAACAGGCACTTATCGGTTTTTACAATACAAACAGGGCTATTGGTATGGTTCCTGACTGTTAAATGATAGTCTTGACTGCTTTCTACTATGCTTATAGGCTGGTTATCCTCATTGTCATATACATAAAATGAATATCCCTCAGGGTATTCAAACGAAGTGTTGACTGGGCATAAGGAAGAGGCTGGCCGTTTACAATCACCAAATGCAGCTCTTAAATCCTGTTCGTTCATTTCGTTAATTCCATTAGGGCTTCAAAATCTTCATTGATCTTATCAGATGATTCATCAATAAAATTTTCCTCAATCAATCCAGTTTTCCTGTTAAAAATTGATGTTGCATGACCATCGTTGATTTGGTATGCGGTGAAGGAATCTGGATCAATATCTGCTTTGACAATTTTATCGACTAATTCATCGGAATTATCTTCTTTTTCATAAGAGGCTTCTGCCCTATATTTATCAAATAAAATCCTTTTGACTTTACTTGCATAAAGCAGATTATTTAAAGCAGAAAGGATATATGGGCTGTGGGTAGTGTAGGAATGAATAGTGCCATAATCCTCCCAATTGGAATCGCGTCTGCCAGATTCCAAAATCTGGATCAGTTCGTATTGGGCTGTTGGAAAAAGATTTAATTCTGGTTCTTCTATAACAAAAGACCGATGCCCCATAGCCTGCGTACTATTTATCGCGCGTCCCATGACATGGGCACTATTCATGATAGGCATGAGGATAGGTATCACACTCTGTATGCCCGATGCAGCTTCCGTAAGTTTTATACTATTTTGATTATCAGTAAATATTCTATCCTCACCTTGGACGATTTTATATCTTATGTCTTTTTTAATGAAGCTTAAGTCAATTTCATTAATAGCGTCCAATTTTTCCAATTCAGCTCCAAAAGATAAAATATGCCTTGGAATGGGGACATTATTAAGCAATAAATTAAGGGAAGATTTTTTTATGATGTTAATAAAATTTCTTTCCGCAGGAATATATAAGGCTGCATTAGTACTTAAATCTTCTTCAGAGGACTTAATTATGTTAATTACTAATGGATATTTTTTTACGTCTATATTTTCGTATATTTTTTCTCGTTCTTTATGATTATATTTTTCAGAATTGTGGAAAAGTTCTCTTGCCCGTATATGAAATAAAATAAATTTCCTCGACAGTGCTTTGAAAATATTTATTATTTCATTCTTATTTTCTTCAAAATTTGTAGCTAGCAAATCCAACTCTTTGATAGCATTCAGTATTTTAGGTTTATAATATAGGGTATTATTTTTATATTCTATTGTATGCAATTCAGAATCAAACGATATTTCAGTGTCAGTTTTTAAAAAAGAATTGATATTGTATTCCTCCAGAACATCATTAAACTGCCTGAATGCTTCGTTTCCATTCAAAGACATTGCCTCAACAGACTCTAAAGCGTTTTTATAGAAAAACTTCCTTGGTGCTTTGAAAATGGTGTAAAGCTTAGCTAATGCACTTTTACCTGTAGATTGTGGACCAATAAAAACATTCACGTTTCTCAAATCAAGCTCTACGTGCTCAATAGGCCCAAAATTCTTTACTATTAATTTAGATACCATTTTTTCTGCTAAAAAGTGCTCACAAATATAGGGTAATTATGATGCTGCATAAAAAAGGATGCACATTGCCCTAAGTTTCAACAACAATTCCCACTCTTTTCTCATTCTTCCCCTAATTTAGCACCCAAATACAACCATACACATGTTATCATTAAGTTTAAAGGGTAAAACCGCGCTCATAGGCGGCAGCACCCAGGGTATAGGTCTTGCCAGCGCACAGGAACTGGCACAGTTGGGTGCAACGTGTATCCTTATTTCGCGCAGTGGTGAAAAGCTGGCCCAGGCAGTTGCAACATTAGATGCCACTCAAGGCCAGCACCACCGCTACCTGGTGGCAGATTTTGATCATCCTGAACAGGTGCATGACGTAGTAGCTGCATATATAAAGGATAAGAACATAACCATACTTATAAATAATACCGGTGGCCCTGCCGGTGGCCCTGTGATGAATGCGAAGCCTGAGAGTTTTATACAGGCTTTTCAGCAACATCTGATTTGTAACCATATTTTGGCAACGCTTTTACTGCCTGGCATGCAAGCCGAAGGGTGGGGCCGTATAGTAAATATTATATCGACCTCTGTAAAAATACCACTGAAAAACCTGGGCGTATCTAACACAATACGCGGCGCTGTAGCAAGCTGGGCCAAAACGATGGCCAATGAGGCTGCCCAATATGGGATAACAGTAAATAATGTATTGCCTGGCAGTACGGCAACCGGGCGCCTGGATGCTATAATGCAGAACAAGGCAGCAACGCAACATAAAGATAAGGCGGAGATAGAGCAAGAGATGATAAGCGAAGTACCGGCCCACCGTATAGGAAAGCCTGAGGAAATAGCAGCAATGGTTGCTTTTTTATGTACACCGGCAGCTAGTTATGTAAATGGCACCAGCATACCGGTAGATGGTGGCCGTACGGGAAGTATATAATATTATATGTTTAAAATGATGTAAAAAAACCAGCGGAAAACAGCTGATTGGAGTAATTTTTACATTATGTTTATATTTATTCTGACGTGTTATTTTCTAAATTGGGAATATTAAATAGTCACAAGACTGTAATAAAAAGTGTAGCAATGGCTCGATTTGGTGACAAAAAAATGACATTAAGAAATAAAAAATAACGAAAAAATCGCCAAAAGCCTTGCTGGGCTTACGAAACATTTTTTCAACATTGTGTGTAAATTTTGGGGATTGTGTTGTAATTTCGCCAACGCTTTTACCAAAAAGGAACGTTAATATTCAAATTTTTTCCTGTGCCAGAATCATTAAAGCCGTTGTTCCGGAGACTCGCCCATAGTGCAATAATTTTTGTAATTGCTTTATTCGCATGCAATTTTTCAGCATTTGCCGCACCAGACGGGAAGGCTCTGTTTCAATCCAATTGTGCATCGTGCCACAACCCACTTAAAGATGCGACCGGTCCTGCCCTGCAGAATGTGGACAAATCTTTTCCTACCCATGACTGGGTATATGGCTGGGTACACAACTCATCGGCTGTAATAGCCAGTGGAGATAAGTTTGCAAACGACTTGTACAACAAGTTCGGTAAAACGCAAATGACCGCTTTCCCTGCACTGAGCAAGGATGAGATTGATGCTATACTTAAATACGTTGATGATTATAAAGCACCGGTAACTGCTGCTCCTGAACCTGGAAATGCCGGCGCTGCTTCAGCCCAGGACAACTCTTACAACTGGGTGTATGTAATGGTAACCATAGCGTTGCTAACATTGGCTATCATACTATGGCGTGCTAACGTTTCTCTGAAACGTACATCAAATACTATAGAAGGTGTACCTAATGAAAAGGAAATACCTTTCATGCGCAATAAGCTGGTAATAGCAATAGTAGCTATACTGGTATTTGTATTTGCAGGTTACTGGATGGTGAATGGCGCTATAGGCCTGGGTCGCCAGCAGAATTACCAGCCGCTACAACCTATCTTCTACTCACACAAAGTACATGCGGGTATCAACCAGATCAACTGTTTATATTGCCACGCAGGTGCTGAAAAGAGCCGTCAGGCTATGATACCTTCACCAAATATTTGTATGAACTGCCACAAACAGATCAACTCATACACCGGTGAAACAGATCATCCGCTGGTGACTGCTGAAGGCAAGCACATAGACGGTACTGCACAGATACAGGAACTGTACAAATATGCAGGCTGGAACCCAGAAACAAAACAATATATCCGCGACGCGAAAGGCAATATCAAAGCTACCCCGATACAGTGGGTTAAGATACACAACCTGCCAGACCACGTTTACTTTAACCACTCACAGCACGTGAAAGTTGGACAGGTACAGTGCCAACGCTGCCACGGTCCTATACAGGAAATGGACGAAGTTTATCAATTTGCTCCATTGTCTATGGGTTGGTGTATTAACTGCCACCGCCAGACACAGGTGCAGTTTGCAAACAATGACTACTACAGTATTTTTGAGAAATACCACCAGGAACTGAAAACCGGCAAACGTACCGGGGTGACAGTTGAAGATATAGGTGGTACCGAGTGCCAGAAATGCCACTACTAGTATTGAAATTGGAAGTTGATTTTTTTTAATTAGAAACAATATTCGGAACATATTTTTACCGGATCACACAATATGAGTCAAAAACAATATTGGAAGGGACTTGAGGAGCTGAATAATACATCGGCTCATCAGCAGGTGGTTGAAAATGAATTCAAGGAAGACTTGCCATTTGGGCTGAGTACAGACCTGATGGATGCAACTACGCCTCGCCGCGACTTTTTGAAGTTTTTGGGTTTCAGCACATTGGCAGCCACACTGGTAGCCAGTTGCGAAATGCCTGTACGCAAGGCCATACCATACGCCATTAAGCCAGAAGATATAACGCCAGGCGTACCAAATTATTACGCATCTACCTTTGCTGACAATGGCGACTACTGTGCTATTGTGATAAAAACAAGGGATGGTCGTCCTATTAAGATAGAAGGTAACGAACTTTCGTCTGTTACACATGGCGGTACATCTGCCAGGGTGCAAGCATCAGTTCTTAACCTTTATGATAAAGCCCGCCTGCGCGCTCCACTGGCTGATGGCCAGGAAGCAACTTATGAGGCAATAGACCGCCGCATTAAGGAAGGGCTGGAAGCAAATAAACAAACCGCGTACCTGCTTACAGGTACGATACTAAGCCCTAGCACCAGGGATATAATTACCCAGTTCACCACCAAGTACCCGAATGTAAAGCACGTGGTTTACGACCCTGTTTCATATTCGGGTATGATACTGGCCAACCAGGCTGGCTATGGTAAAGCTACATTGCCTACTTACCACTTCGAAAAAGCACAGACCATTGTAAGCCTGGGTGCAGATTTTCTGGGTACGTGGTTATCGCCTATTGAATTTGCCAAAGGTTATTCTAAAGGCAGAAGAATAAGCGCGAAGAATCTGAAATTATCTAAGCATTACCAGTTTGAAGCTAACCACACTATAAGTGGCGCTAATGCTGACTACAGGGCCACTTGCAAACCATCTGAAATGGGTGCAGTAGCAGTAGCGCTATACAACGCACTGACAACAGGCGCTAAACCTAACCTGAGCAGCCCAAAACTGAATGAACTGGTTGAGAACGCAGCCGCTGACCTGAAGAAAGGCAACGGTCTTGTAGTATCGGGCAGCAACAATGTAAGTGTACAAACAGTAATAAACGCAATAAACGATAAGGCCGGCGCAAATGGAAATACCGTAAACTGGACAGTAACCAGCAATTACAAACAAGGTATGGACAGCGACATGATGGCTTTGGTTGCTGCTGTTAAAGCAGGCCAGGTAGGCGCATTGATGATACATGGTGTGAACCCTGTATATGAATATGCTGATGGTAAAGCTTTCGGCGATATGCTGGCTAAGATTCCTGTGACTGTATCTTTTGCGGATCGTCTGGATGAAACAGCTCAAAAATGCAAATACGTAGTTCCTGATCATAACTTCCTGGAAAGCTGGGGCGATGCTGAACCTAAACCAGGCTACTTTAGCCTGATGCAGCCAGGTATAGCGCCATTATTCAAGACCCGCGCCATGCAGGACAGCCTGATGACTTGGGCAGGATCTACCCAGACCTACGGCGACTACTGGAAAAATTACTGGACTACCAAGTTAGGTGGCCAGGAGAACTTTGACAAAGCATTGCAGGATGGTGTAGTAGAACCAGCAGGCGAAATGGCTAATGGTGGGGCTGCATTTACCGGTAATGTTGCTGATGCAATTGGTAAGATACAGGCAATGAAGCCAGGAAGCGCTTTAGAGCTGGTTGTTTACCAGAAAATTTCAATGGGTCATGGTGGCGTATGGAGTAATAATCCGTGGCTGCATGAAATGCCAGATCCGATAACAAAAGCAACATGGGATAACTACGCATGTCTTTCTCCACTAAGGGCTAAAGAACTTGGTGCGGAGCTGACAGGCCAGAACGAAGTTGATGCCAAGAAGCATGTTATCAGCATCAAGTCGAATGGCATGGAGCTACAACTGCCAATAGTAGTAGTACCAGGTATGCATAACGATGTAGTAGCTGTAGCTGTAGGTTATGGCCGCGACGCGAAAGTGGGCATGGCTGCTGCAAGTGATGAGACTAAGGGTGGTAAAAATGTATATCCGTTCTTAACATCAAATGGTGTAACCTTTGATGCTTACAATACTAACATTACTGTTGATAAGACAGACAAACTATACGAAATAGCTATTACGCAGACGCACCATAGCTATGAAGGAAGGCCAGTACTGCATGAAATGACCTTTGAAGAATTCAGCAAGGACACTAACATCCTGTTGAAAGAAAGGTTTGAAGAGGTAGGCAAGTTTACAGAAATGCCTTGGCAACCTGAAAATGCAGAAGACAAACATAAGCCGGTATCTGAAGGTGGCGAACCAACTGAAGAGAACCTGCTGACCATGGACGAAAAATTCCGTGAAAATGGTACACTTTATCCAAACTACGTTGCCCCAGGTATCAAGTGGGGTATGTCAATAGATTTGAACAGTTGTATAGGTTGCGGCGCCTGTGTTATGGGTTGCCAGGCTGAAAACAATATATCTGTTGTTGGTAAAACACACGTATTGCTCGCGCATGAAATGCACTGGTTACGTATCGATCGCTATTTTAGCGGTAAGCCAGATCAGCCAGATAGCATACAGACTGTGTTCCAGCCTATGCTTTGCCAACATTGCGATAACGCACCTTGCGAAAACGTATGCCCTGTATCTGCAACCAATCACAGCAGTGAAGGTCTGAACCAAATGGCTTATAACCGTTGCATTGGTACTAAATATTGTGCTAACAACTGTCCTTATAAAGTTCGTCACTTCAACTGGATGGACTGGAATGGCGCTGATTGCTTTGATGATAACCTTTATGAAGATGGCCGTCGTGATGATTTGAACGATGACCTGACACGTATGGTACTAAATCCAGACGTAACTGTGCGTAGCCGTGGTGTGATGGAAAAATGCAGTTTCTGCGTACAGCGCCTGCAGGATGCCAAACTGACTGCAAAGAAACTTGGTCGCCCAATGAAGGATGGTGAAGCACGTACAGCTTGCCAGCAATCTTGCCCTACCGATGCCATTGTATTTGGTAACGTTAACGACAAAGAAAGCGCTATATACAAATTACGTACACAGCAGCAGAGAGAACGTACATTCTACGTACTGGAGCAAATACACACACTGCCTAATGTAAACTATCTTGCCAAGGTGCGTAACACTGAAGTAATAGTTGGTGGAGATGCGAAGCTGGACGATATGATGAACCTGCACATTTAAGTGCTGAACATAAAAAAAAGAACCCGTGGTTGCGGGACTGAAGCTGAAAGTATAACGGACAGCGACATAAAATAAATTAATAACAGAGTTTACTAATAACGTGCTATGCATTTAAAGTACGAGTCGATTGTAAGGGAACCGCTGGTAGATGGTGAGAAAGATTATCACCAGGTGACGGAAGATATTATCAGTCCTATTGAGATGAAGCCAGGCCGCATGTGGTATGTAGGTTTCTTCTTCTCTGTAGCATTGCTTTTGTTCGGGGTATTCTCCGTAGCATGGGCTGTATATTGGGGGCTTGGTACCTGGGGCGTAAACAAAACCATTGGCTGGGGTTGGGATATCACCAACTTCGTATGGTGGGTAGGTATTGGTCACGCGGGTACGTTGATCTCTGCGATACTTTTGCTATTCCGCCAGGGCTGGCGTACAGGTGTGAACCGCGCTGCTGAAGCGATGACCATATTTGCGGTAATGTGTGCGGGTCAATTCCCGATATTCCACATGGGCCGTGTATGGGATGGTTTCTTTGTACTCCCTTATCCTAACTCACGCGGTCCGTTATGGCCTAACTTTAACTCTCCCCTTCTTTGGGACGTGTTTGCGATCTCTACTTACTTTACAGTATCCTTATTATTCTGGTATTCAGGTCTTGTACCCGATTTCGCAACAGTACGCGACCGTGCAAAAACCAAATTCAGGAAGATGATGTACGGTTTGGCGTCATTCGGCTGGACAGGTACAGCCAAGAACTGGCAGCGCCAGGAAGCTTTGGCACTGGTACTTGCAGGTTTGGCTACTCCACTGGTACTTTCAGTACACACCATAGTATCTTTTGACTTTGCTACCTCGGTAATACCGGGCTGGCACACTACCATATTTCCTCCTTACTTCGTTGCTGGTGCCATCTTCTCTGGTTTTGCAATGGTGAATACACTATTGGTGATCTCCCGCAAAATATTGCATCTTGAAGATTACATTACAGTTGGTCACCTGGAAGCGATGAACAAGGTAATAGTACTTACCGGTTCTATAGTGGGTGTGGCTTATCTTACTGAGTTGTTCATGGCGTGGTACAGTGGTGTTCTTTATGAGCAAGCTGCATTCCAATGGCGTATTTTGGGTCCATACTGGTGGAGCTACTGGGCTATGATGACTTGTAACGTGGTATCACCACAGCTGTTCTGGGTAAAGAAATTGCGTCGTAATATTCCGTTCACCTTTGTAATGTCTATAGTGGTAAATATAGGTATGTGGTTCGAGCGTTTTGTGATCATCGTTACCTCATTATATCGTGATTATATACCAGGCAGCTGGGCATATTATAGTCCACAATGGCCAGAGGTTGGTTTCTATCTCGGTACGTTCGGTTTGTTCTTTACATGCTACTTCCTGTTCTCTAAATACTTTCCTGTTATTGCAGTAGCTGAGATCAAGTTTATCTTGAAGACGTCTGGCGAAAGCTATAAGAAAAAGATGAAGCATATTGAAGATATGACTGAGGAAGAGTTTGTGCATGTAATAGAAACACATCACGAAGATGAAGAAGTGCCACACCACGCTTAAAAGGTGAGGATATTATTTGAAGTTGAAAAAGTAAGAAGTAATAAAAGTAAGTGAGGCGATAGCTTCGCTGACTAATACAAACTAACTAGATTAATATGGCTATTAAGAAATTTGCGGTAGCATGTTACGATGATGAAGAAGTGCTGTTCCCGGCTATAAAAAAGGTGCGTCGCAGCGGCTATAAACTGCACGATGTATATACACCTTTCCCGGTACACGGCCTTGATCATGCGTTGGGATTGAAGGAAACGGACCTGCATATTGCCGGCTTTATATTTGGTCTTTGCGGTACAAGCACTGCATTGGGCTTTATATCATGGATCTTTACGTCTGACTGGCCATTGAATTTTGGTGGTAAGCCGCATTTTTCGCTTCCAGCCTGGATACCTATTACTTTTGAGCTTACAGTATTGTTTGCTGCAGTAGGCATGGTGCTTACTTTCTGCTACCTGAACCAGATAATGCCAGGCGTAAAGAAACATGTATTTCACCCGCGCCAAACTGATGATTATTTTGTAGTGGCAATAGAGCTCACACACCATGTATCTGAAGAGGAAGTTGTTACTTTCCTGAAGAGCACAGGTGCAAAAGAAACATCGGTACAGGTTGCTGAAGAAGGCTGGTGGTATGGCCGCTGGGATAAGCAGGAACCATATGAACTGCTGAATGCATAAGAACAGTATTTGAACATTGAATTTTGACAATCGAATTTTTGACTTTATTTATATGAATAAGACCAAAAGCATAGTAGCAGCAAGCCTGATGTTAGGATTGGGTTTGGCCGCGTGCAATAGTGATGGTGTCCACCGGAACCCCGGAAAGACATATGCACCGGACATGACCTATTCACGCGCTTACGATGCTTATACAGCCAACCCCAACTTTACAGACAGTCAGACAAGCCGGCTACCTGTAACTGGTACTGTAGCGCGTGGGCACCAATTGCCCGACCATCTTGTGGAAGGTGATACTACATCATACAAGAGCTTTACTACCACCATGCGCTTTAATGCGGATGAGCTGAAGGAAGGCAACAGGCTCTTTAATATATATTGTGCTATTTGCCACGGGCCAAACCTTGATGGACAAGGTCCGTTATACACTACCGGTAAATTTGCTGCAATGCCTGCCAACTTTAAGGATGGCAAGTACCTGCATATGCCTGTAGGGCAAATGTATGCTGCTGTGAAGTTTGGCAAGAACATGATGGGATCTTACGCCAGCCAGATCGATTATAAACAACGTTGGCAGATCATCTCTTACATAAAGAAGGTGCAGTCTGAAAATGGTGGTGATGTGTTTGCCTTTGGATCTGCTGCTAAAGCTGCTGATAGCACTGCGGCAAAGCCACAGGCAAGTACGGCACCTGCTGTTGACAAAGCAAGTAAAGGTGCAACAATTAAAAAAGGATAATAGTTAATTAGATAAAGAAACTTCTATCTACATAAAAGATTAAAGATGACAGAACGTTTTGAAGTACCTGCAAGGTTAAAAACAACGAGTATAGCATTAATTGCTATTGGGCTGATAGCCCTGGTGATAGGTGGTATAACGCTGCTGGGCGGTAATGAGTTTGATAAGACCCGTTTTTGGGTAGTACTGCTGCAGGATGCCATATTTTTTACACTTATTACTACGGTAAGTGTATTTGTACAGGCTGCAGCATCACTGGCACAAGGTTCCTGGATAGTTGCCTACCGCCGCGTACCGGAAGCTATTGGCGCTAACGTTTGGCTATTTGGCCTTATAATGCTAGTGGTTTCTTTTATTATTGTATTTGTATTTAAGATAGACGGTCATAATCCCATCTACGAATGGGTTTATCCTAAAGGTGATAAGATACTTGAAGGTAAGTCAGCGTTTCTGAATCCAGGTATGTTTGCAGCGTTTTCTATTATTACAATAGGTTTGTGGTCTTTCTTTGGTTTGAAGTTTCGCGCTATGTCTTTAGCACAAGAAAAAGCGCCTAAAGGCAGTACTAAAATATATTGGAACATGGTACGTCTTTCAGGCGCTTTCCTGCTGGTATATGCGCTGTCTCAGATGAGTACAACCCCTTGGTTCTGGATAATGAGTACACAGCCACATTGGTATTCTACTATGTTTAGCTGGTACACATTTGCTAGCGCATTTGTTAGTGGTATGGCTTTAATATTACTTTGGGTAGTATATCTGAAAAACCAGGGCAATCTTGAAATGGTAAATAAAGAGCACCTTCATGACCTGGGTAAATTCATGTTTGCTTTCAGTATCTTCTGGACTTATCTTTGGTTTGATCAGTACATGTTGATATGGTATAGTAACCAACCTGAAGAAACAGTTTATTTTAAGTTACGCCAGCAGGGTCCATACAGCATCATATTCTATGGCGCTTTCATCATCAACTTTTGTATGCCTATACTTATATTGATGTCTCGCCCAAGCAAACGTAACTATTTCACCCTTACGTTTATGGCAATGGTAATTATATTCGGTCACTGGTTGGATTTCTACCAGATGCTGATGCCTGGTCCATTGGGTTCAAACTGGCACATTAACTTTTACGAGATCGGAATATTCATGGGTTTTGTAGGCATATTGATATTTTCAGTCTCACGTACGCTTTCAAAAGCATCGCTGGTACCGCATAATAATATATTGCTTAAAGAAGCCGTAATACACCTAAGCTAGGCGCGGGTTTGTTGAAATTGTAATTGATAGTTTGTTAGAAAATAGTTTTGTAAAGTAAAATAGATTCACTGACCATGTCGGCATTTATAACAGTAGCATTAATAGTTCTGGTCTTCATTATCATATACCAGATTGCTAAAGCAAGCGAGTACACATCTATAATACGCGGAGAGGAAAAGGTTAAGGCCCAGACCAACCGTACGATTGCCATATTGCTGGTGTTAGTTTTTATATTGGGTATGTATGGCATATGGGTATGCCACAACTACCTGGTAGATAAGTTGTTGCCAGTATCTGCATCTGTGCAGGGCGATGCGTATGATTCTATGTTCAACGCTACATTGGTTGTTACCGGTATAGTATTCTTTGCTACCCAACTTGTACTATTCTACTTCGCCTTCCGTTACCAGAGCACTGAAAAACGTACCTCTTTCTTTTTCGCGCATAGCAATAAGCTTGAAATATTATGGACTACAGTACCTGCTATTGCAATGGCATCGCTTGTGGCTATAGGATTGCGTAACTGGCTTAACCTTACTTCTGAACCACCTAAGGATGCACAAAGAATAGAAATTGTTGGTAAGCAATTTAACTGGATCGTACGTTACCCTGGTAAAGATGGTGAGTTGGGTAAAAGAGATTTCAGGAAGATAGATGATGCAAATAACATACTCGGGCTTGACTGGACAGACAAGCATAATATGGATGACATTATAGCACAGAATGGTGAATTGCATCTTGTAGTGGGTAAGCCGGTACAACTACTTATCGGTTCTCGTGACGTGATACATGATGTTGGTCTTGCACACTTCCGCATGAAGATGGATGCTGTACCTGGTATTGTAACCACTATGTGGTTTACACCTAAGTACACTACCAATGAAATGAAGAAGATAACAGGCAACAGCAATTTCGTTTACGAAATTTCCTGCGACCAGATGTGCGGTAAAGGCCACTATTCTATGCGCGGTACCATTGTGGTGCAGACACCAGAAGAATACAATGCATGGATGGCTACCCAGCAACCTTACTACGCGGGTAATAACCCAAGTGGTGCAACTGATTCAAGCGCCACGCCAGCTGCTAAAACACCTGCAGCGAAAGACAGTACAAAAGCAACAGTAACGATGAGATAATCGGCCATTTCCCAAATGGTCATAAATGAGAAAAAATGAGTCAAGAAATTATTATCCAGGGGCCGAATGTAGAGTTTTCACAAGGTGCGGAAGCGGCCCATCACGATCATGAACATCACGAGCAGCATTTTATCTGGAAGTACATATTCAGCCAGGATCATAAAATTATCTCGAAGCAGTTTCTGATCACCGGTATGATCTGGGCCATCATTGGCGCCCTTTTCTCCGTGTTCTTCCGCCTGCAGCTGGGTTTTCCAGATAGCACATTCCCTGTTATGGAAAGATTCCTGGGCGAATGGGCTAAAGGTGGTAAACTATCACCTGAATTCTACTATGCATTGGTAACCATGCACGGTACTATCCTGGTATTCTTTGTATTGACAGCCGGCCTTAGTGGTACCTTTAGTAACTTGCTGATACCTCTTCAGGTAGGTGCACGTGATATGGCATCGCCTTTCATGAATATGCTTTCTTACTGGTTTTTCTTTATTGCCAGTATGTTTATGTTCGTTTCTTTATTTGTACAGACAGGTCCTGCATCAGGTGGTTGGACAACTTATCCTCCATTAAGTGCACTTAAAGAAGCTTCATTAGGTTCTGGTACCGGTATGGATCTGTGGCTGATATCAATGGCTTTGTTCGTTGTATCGTCACTACTGGGTGGTCTTAACTATATCTCAACTGTACTGAATATGCGCACAAAGGGTATGACCATGACGCGTATGCCGCTTACTATATGGGCGTTCTTCTTTACTGCTGTTTTGGGTGTACTTTCTTTCCCTGTACTGTTCTCAGGTCTTGTATTGCTTATATTTGATCGCAACTTCGGCACCAGCTTCTACCTTTCTGAAATATTTATTGGTGGTAAGGCGCTTCCACACATCGGTGGTTCTGCTATCCTTTATCAGCACTTGTTCTGGTTCCTTGGTCACCCAGAGGTATATATCATCATGCTGCCAGGTATGGGTATGGCATCTGAAGTGCTGGCTACGAATAGCCGTAAACCTATCTTCGGTTATTTCGCAATGATCATATCGCTTGTAGGTATCACTTTGCTTGCCTTCCTGGTATGGGCCCACCACATGTTTGTAACGGGTATGAGTCCTTTCCTTGGTTCTATATTTGTATTGCTGACCTTACTTATTGCAGTACCATCGGCGGTAAAAGTGTTCAACTGGCTTACTACCATGTGGAAAGGCAACCTGAGGTTTACGCCAGCAATGCTTTTTGCAATGGGTTTTGTATCTATGTTCATATCAGGTGGTCTTACCGGTATCTTCCTGGGTAACTCAGCGCTGGATATTCACCTGCATGATACATACTTCGTTGTAGCACACTTCCATATAGTAATGGGTGTATCGGCCTTCTTTGGTATGTTTGCCGGTATATACCACTGGTTCCCTAAGTTGTATGGCCGCTTTATGAACAATACACTGGGTTATATACACTTCTTTATCACTTTTGTTGGTGCTTACCTTATATTCTGGCCAATGCACTACGAAGGTATTGCCGGTATGCCACGCCGTTATTATGATTACAGTGCGTGGGAATCTTTCAAACAGTTCCAGAGCCTGAATGGTTTCATCAGCATAGTAGCTATTGTAGTGTTCTTTACACAGCTGCTATTCGTTATGAACTTCTTCCTCAGCATTTTCCGCGGACGTAAATTGACCAATAAAAATCCATGGGGTTCTACTACATTGGAGTGGACTACGCCAATACATCCGGGGCATGGTAACTGGCCTGGTGAAATACCAGAAGTTTACCGCTGGCCTTATGACTTTAAGGACGATGGACATGGTAAGGATTTTATACCACAGACGGTACCTTTAAGAGAAGGCGAAGAGGCACATTAGAATTAAATATTAGCATCATTATAATAGGGCCATACAGCAAACTGTATGGCCCTTTCTACTTATCAAGTACCCCCGCATCACCCCAATTAACAGTTATTTATCTTTTCAGACGGTAGGGTGTATGTATCTTTAAAACCTATACAGGTATATGTATATACTTTTACAATGCTGCGCGATGCTGGCACTAAACAGTATAATTTTGCACCGCTAAATACTTTGCAACCCTTCATTTATTTAACCTTAACGGATTTTAAATGTCAAAACAAATAGCGTGGCATTATAATGGTAAATGATGCGGTAACAAGTACTTAAATAGCTTTTTTGGGGATAAAACTGAAATTTCTCTTTTTATTGGTTGCATTCTTGTCTTTTTTTGGATCAAAAGGACAAGATAATAAGGCTGTGCCCATACCTATACATGATTCTATTTATGCCCCGCATAATGCCCATAGTACAGATTATGTATTCAACGCCGGCCAGGAGATGGATATGATAGATGTGATACATGAGATCAGGAATAGGCATGCCCCCAACCGTGTGGATACAGAAACCCACAGTCTGAAACCTCATTTGTCTGCTGTGCCGGCAGCCGGCTATACACTACAAACAGGTTTTGCTGCTCTTGTAGTGGCAAATGCAGCCTTTTATACGGTGAAAAGGGATGATGAGAATATATCCACTATACAGACAAGTTTGACCTACAGTCAGCGCAACCAAATCATTTTACCCTTACAGAGTACTATATGGAGCAACAACAATAAATATTGTTTTGTTGTGGATTGGCGCTATCTGAAATACCCCTCTTATACTTATGGTCTTGGTGGATATTCATCGTTTGATAATCAATACACTATTGATTATAATGCGGTGCGCATACACCAAACTATCTTTCGTAAAGTGAAGGGCTATTTGTATGCCGGGCTGGGTTACAACTTCGATTATTCATGGGATATAGAAGAACTGGATCCGCCAAAGCCAACAGACTTTGAGAAGTATGGATTGACATCGACCGAGTCTGCATCAGGTGTAACTGCCAATATCCTGTACGATTCCAGAAAGAACTCAATAAATCCACAAGGTGGTGCATTTGCTAATGTTATATACCGGCCCAATTTTACCTTTTTAGGTAACACTACTACATGGCAGTCGCTCATCGTTGACCTAAGGAAGTACATTACCTTTCCAAAAGGAACGGATAATATACTGGCTTTCTGGAATTATGACTGGCTGACCCTAGCTGGTAACCCACCTTATTTGCTGCTACCCAATACCGGTGGTGACCCATACAGCAATACAGGCAGGGGATATATACAAGGCCGTTATAGAGGTAAGAACATGATATATGCTGAGGGTGAATACCGGTTCCAGATATCGCACAGTGGGTTACTTGGTGGGGTAATATTTGCTAATGCCGAATCATTCACCGAGCAGGCTTCAGGCAATTTTGAAGTGATATCACCCGGCTATGGCGCAGGCATAAGACTGAAGCTGAACAAGTTTTCACGTACGAACATATGTCTTGACTATGGTTTTGGCTCTAATGGTTCGGGAGGGTTTTTTGTGAACCTCGGTGAGGTATTTTAGAAATAACTTAATACTGACTTGATTTCTATTACATGCAAATGCCCCGTACGGCTACCGTACGGGGCATTTTTATTTAGAGCGTGTATTTTATCCTATTGCGTTTTTTAGGTCATCTATGAGGTCGTCAACGTCTTCAATACCCACGCTGAGGCGTATGAGGGAGTCGCTAAGGCCATTTTTGATACGTTCTTCGCGGGGAATAGAGCCGTGGGTCATTGTAGCGGGGTGGCCAATGAGTGATTCTACTCCACCCAGTGATTCTGCCAATGAGAACAACTGGGTTTTCTTGAGTACACTGAGGGCCGCTTCTATATTATCATCTTTAAGGGTAAAGGAGATCATGCCCCCGAAATCGCGCATTTGCTTTTTGGCAATATTGTGATTGGGGTGATGCGGGAAACCTACCCAATATACTTTGGCTACCTTGGGGTGGGCATGTAAATACTCTGCTACAGCCTTGCCATTCTGACAATGGCGCTGCATGCGTACGTGCAATGTTTTTATACCACGCAGTACCAGAAAACAATCTTGTGGGCCAGGTACAGCGCCGCAACTGTTCTGTATGAAACGCAGACGCTCTTCCAACCCGGCATCGTTCATGATAAGCGCACCATGCACAACGTCTGAGTGGCCACCCAGGTATTTTGTGGCAGAGTGTAATACTATATCAGCACCCAGATCAAGCGGGTTCTGCAGGTACGGAGATGCAAACGTGTTATCACAAACCAGCAATAGTTTGTGGGCCTTAGCTATTTTGCTACAGGCCTCAATGTCTATAATATTGAGCAGTGGATTAGTAGGTGTTTCTATCCATATCATCTTAGTATGTTCATTCACAAACTGAGTGATGTTTTGAGCATCGTGCATGTTGATGAAATGGAACTTAATACCGTAGTTAGCAAATACCTTGGTGAATATGCGGTAGGTACCGCCATAAAGGTCGTTAGTAACAATCACTTCATCGCCGGGCATCAGGAGGCGTGCCACAGCATCGGTGGCTGCCATGCCACTGCCAAAGCAAAGGCCGTACTTGCCATTTTCTATATTGGCCAGCGCACTTTGTAATGCAGCGCGTGTAGGGTTTTGTGTACGTGCATATTCGTACCCCTTATGATCGCCTGGCGCTGCCTGTACATATGTTGAAGTCTGGTAAATAGGTGTCATGATAGCACCCGTTGTAGGGTCTGGGGTTACACCTGCATGTATGAGCCTTGTTTCGAGTTTGTGTTTTTTGTTTTCCATATATAGTGCATTACTGTTGGGGCCGTAAAGGTAATAGTTTCTTATAGCTGTTTGCTTTTCATATACAGACATAATAATATTATATTGCAATTTCTTTTGCTCCCTATGGATCTAAATACAAAGCAACCCCCTTACAGTATAGGCATTGCAACTGCTATAGTGACGATACTGCTCTCTTACGCGTATTGTTTTACCGGGAGGAGCACAACATATATTATTGCTAACGTAAACATAGTTGTGAACCTTGTAACACTGTTTGTGCTGCGTAAACACCTGCTGCGTTATGAGGTGCCATCTGTAATTGCTTCTATTGACTGGTTCCTGGCTATTAATACTGTGATATTTTTAAGCGCCATGCTGGAACTGTTTTTTAAAAGCTCTGGCAATCCTGAGTTTAAGGATGCACTTGAGGTGATGGTCTTTTTTGATTTCCTGGTGTATTGTACATTTCTGATCATAGGGATACAGCTTGGGCTAAGACTGAGAAGAGTAGCAGACGATACCGGCCTGCTAAAACTTTTAGGAAATATATTTATAGCACTTGTGCCTGCCCTTTTTGTGTTTGTCTCATTTTTTGTACATGCGGGTCCACTGAAGGGAAATGTTCTGCTGCATGTATTATCTACAACCCTGGCCCAGGCACCACTTGTGGTGATCATTCTTATATTTTACAGAGCAAAAAAGCAGGTGAAATCGATATTGGCCTGATTTTTAGCCGTAACTTTAGTAACCATGAAATATATTTTACTACTCTTGTTATTACCGCAAATTGCAATGGCCCAAAACTTTGAGGTTGGGGTGTTTGGCGGAATAAATTTTCATAACAAACCGTATAATAACCGGTACACGCTGGAAGATAAAACCCAAGCCAGTTATGCATTTGGGGCAAAAGCCAGCTTGGTGCTACCCAAAGCACAAATAGGCTTAGGAGTGGAGATGGCAAACATAAAGGAGTATAACTATAGCATACCTACCTACACGGCACGACAATACAATTACATTGCAAAGCCTTTGATAACGCCCTACCTCTTCTATAATCTTACACACGCTACAAATAACGGGTACTTGTATGCAGGGATCATGGGCGGACCAACTGTAGCAAGTGTTGGGGTGAACACCTGGGAATATAACGGGTATAACGGTGCAATATCGGGCTACACTACTGCGTACAATTCAACTGTAGGATTTGTTGCAGGAGCACAGGCAGGGTTTGTTATAAAAGTGGATAAACGTATAGGTATAAGCGGAGAGATAGGACTCCGGTACACTGATTATAACTATAAGCCTGCGATCACTACACTACAAGATGATCCTTACCACTACAGGTTTGTTTATTTCCCTGTTACAGCCGGTGTGAGGTATAGGATATGATTTGGTGCGAAAGGCGTTAACGGTCTTTCTTAGGCGTAAAATTGGTTCCCCTTTTTGACAGGTAGCGGCGTCTTGCACCGAAGAATACAAATACAACAAGAACAAGGAACGCTAATAAAGACCACATACCCATAATTTATTTATTTAAATGATTGTAACAGCAATCATTGCAATATTCATTCCACCAGGCTCTTTCGGGTATTTATAGCTTCGGCAAGCCCTGCCAGGGCTGATTGTAAAGAAGTTGACAAGGCAGGATCCGATACCTGACCATTTGCATCCATGCGGGTTTTTATAAAAGGTATATTCAGGGAGGCTTCTTCAACAACGTGAGCTGTAAGCACTTTAAGTACCTGCACAAGCCATGCATGTGCCTTGCTGCCGCCTGTTTGTAAAGGCGACGCACTCCATGCTGCTACAGGTTTATATACAAACTCTCCTGAAGAAACGATCCAATCAAGTAAATTCTTTAAAGATCCCGGCATACCAAAAGCATACTCGGGTGTGCATATAATGACACCATCGGCAAGTTTTATTTGTTCTCTCAACTGCAGTACATTCTGTGGTGAATGTTCGAAATCTCTATCGGGACTGAAGTGTGGAAGGCTGTCCAGACCTTCGTATATAGTAATGTTCATTTCTGCAGGGCAAATATGCGCTGCGTGCCTGAGTATTGCTGAGTTTGATGATCTTGAATTGAGGCTGCCGGATATGGCCAGTATGTTCATGATGTCTATAAGGTTGTAATTAAAGATAATAAGGTTTTGGTTTATGACACTAAATTGAAGACTATTGTAATTGATGTTTACCTTCGCGCATCAATTCTTTTATGGAAACAAGGGCATCTATCAAGCAACTATCGGTACATTATACAGGCAATAAAGGGCTGGGGCAAGATTTTATAAAAGCACAGCATCCGCTGGTGCTGAACGAACGCGACAATGCCATCATCACCGATGCGTTGCTGGCCAAATTTTCTACCGATATGGAGCGGTTCTCTTTTGTGAACCCCGTGTCGCTCGACTACAATATTATCTATAACCTGTGTCTTGCAATATTTGCAGAAGAAGCAGATTTTCATAAGACTACAATAGACATAGCGACTCACCTCTACGAGAGCGCTACCCACCCCAAGATAAAACCCGGGGAGTTGTATGCAGCTCATTTGCAGCATTGCGAAATAGATGGTAAGCTAACTGAAGCAATAGGTATTTATAAAACAGAATCGAAAAGCAACTTCCTAGATATACAGCATGAAGCGCACGAATTTTCTATGACACTACGTGAAGGTGCCGAGCTTACCAAGATAGATAAAGGTTGCCTCATCTTCCCTACTAATGGTGAGAAAGGATTTGATATTTTCCTGTTTGATCACAATCGTGGTGAAGAAGCTGTTTTCTGGAAAGAAACTTTTTTGAGCGTAGCGCCACAAGCCAATGAGTATTACCAGACCAATCAGTTCCTTACTGTAGCCCGGCAGTTCATAGCAAAGGAGATACCCGAAAGCTTTGAAATGGAAAAGACAGGACAAATAGATCTACTTAATAAATCTGTAGAATATTTCAGAAACAATGACTCTTTTGATAAGACCGATTTTGTGGAAACGGTATTGCAGGATGATAAGCTGATCAGAGCCTTCAAGCAATATGAGCATAGCTATGCAGAAGCCAACGATGTAGAATTGCCGGATAGCTTTGGCATATCAACACAGGCGCTAAAAAAACAAGCGCGTGTATTTAAAAGTGTACTGAAGCTGGACAAGAATTTTCATATTTACATACACGGTGACAAAGACCTGATAGAAAAAGGGTATGATGCTGTGACAGGCAAAAATTACTACAAGATATACTTTGATGAAGAGGCATAATAAGCGGAGGTAAATGGTATTGTAACTCGTGCAAAATTCTTAAGTACTTGTTAACCGCTTTGCAACATATGGTTAACTGCTTTCTAAAAAGTAGTTAACCATATCCAAAACCCCTGTTAAAAAAGCATTTCGGCTTGTATGACGCTAGTTGTGTGTAGATATTTGTATCGAACATTAAAACACACAACAGTTATGAAACAAGCAACAACTTACGTGTTAAGCAACAGAGATGTGGTTACAAAGGTTTCTCTTTTTACTGCTATACTTATTTGCATAGTTGCCGCAGTGAATATATAATGCTGCTATGTTGTTTGATTTTTTGAATGAAGTGCCTGACTATTAGCAGGCTTTATAAATAGAGGTTAAAAAAAATTAAGACCATCTACTATCGCAATGTTTTATCAAATGCCTGCACATTGTGCAGGCATTTTTTTGAATACTAAGTATTTTGTAATGTCATAATCTTTATTGTTGATTGTCATTTATAAGGTTATTGTTACCTTTAACATCTTAAAAAAGGCGATAACAGCTATCTGGCACTATAATTGAACTTGACCAGCTAAACATTAGATATAGACTATGAAAAAATTACTTATCCCGGTTTTGGCTGCAGCTACTATTATTTCTGCAGCATCATGCTCAAAGAGCTCTTCAGGACCTTCAACGCCACAGGCGCAGGTTTTATATTTTAATGCGTGGCTTGCGGGTTTGCAATTAAACATTACAGCAAATACCACAGCAGTACCGAATGGTACTAACCTAGGTTTTTTAAAGAATACTGGGTACCAAAATATAACTGCAGGGGTAGCTGAAGACATAGCATTTATATATGCCAGTACAACTACAAAGCTTATAGATACTACAGTGACTTTTACTGCAAGTACACACTATTCGGCCTTTGTTACCGGTGTTTCTCCATTGGCACAAATAGTAACATCTGACGATCTTACCGCGCCAGCAGCAGGCATGGCAAAAGTACGTTTTGTGAATCTGAGCCCTGATACGGTTGGGTATAATCTATATGTTGGTGCCAATTCTGTAACTGCAACGTCTGTTAAATATCGTGGGGTATCTGCTTATGCATCAGTTCCGGCTACATCTTCTGCAACTGTATTAGCATCAGATCCTTATAGCCCACCTATTCAAACCACGTTGTCATCTCAAAGTTTTGGAGCTGGTAAAATCTATACTGTAGTGCTTACAGGCCAAACTACTGGTACAGGTTCTGCAGTGAATACGCTTACGATAATAAATAACAACTAATAATAAGAATTTCATAAAAATGGAAGAGCTCAGGCATTTACCTGGGCTCTTCCATTTTATGTTTTTGTTTTCTAACCCCCATCTTGTACCACTGCACGCGGGTTATAAAGTTTTTCGTACCCAGAATGTTTATTGTAAATGAGGCTACATACAATTTTTGCAGCTATTGAGCCATTCACAATAGCGTTGTTACCAAGTGCGGAAATGACATAAATATCTTTCTGGCCTGGCATGCGTCCCGCATTGGGCAAGCCATTTGCCCCAATATGATACTCACTCATCCATTTATGGGTTACCCTTTCAATGTTAAAGAAATTGCAGAGATATTTTTCCAGTTCACTAAAAGCTGCCTGGCCATCGAGGCTGTCATTGTTTTCAAAACCTGTAGCAACAACATATTTCTGGCCATCTGCGGCAAACGTGCTGAAGCTATGCCCTGGGGCAGACATATCGTACGATATACCTTCCGGGTAAAGATCTTCTTTTAAAATAAATGCGATATTGTAGCAGCATCGGTTTATTCCTTTAAATGGTGTTTTATTCAAATGACCATCATCACCAGTATAAATAACTTGTTGGGCATGCAACGTACCTGATGAAGTGTGAACTGTAATGCCACTATTATCTTCTACTTTTGTAACGGTGCATCCTGTCCATATTACCCCACCTTCAGATTTGAATGCAGCAGCCAGGCCTGCCAAATATTTTAACGGATGCAGTTGCGCCTGGAAATCGAAACGATATGCTTTTTTAAAAGGGAGTGAAAGTGGTAAATTATTTGTTTCTGTAGATATAACACCTGCTTCTGTGGCCATGGCTTCTGTTTGTTCCAGCAAGGTAGCCTGGCTATCAGTTTGGGCAAATAGATAACCTGTCAGATAGCGGAAATCACAGTCTATGTTATATTTATTAATGAGGCCTTCTACCAGATCTATGGCTTCGCGTTTGCTCTTTGCCAACAGCTGCAAGGTTGACCCTGTTATGTTTTTACTCTGAAAGTTTTGTATCCCGGGTATAGTGGTAAGGTTCCCGGTTTTTAAATTTGCGTCTGCGAGGTTAACTGGCGATACTACTATACAATGCTTACCCTCTTGCTGCAATACCAGGGCTGTAGTAAGTGCAGCAATACCACTACCTATTATAATGATGTCTTTTTTAATGCTATCATTTGTTTGTATCGTTGTTGGCAAATGTGTTTCAGCAGTGTCTTTCCAAAAATTTCTAAATTCTGATTCTGTTTTCATCTTCTTTGTTTTATACTGTTTTCTAATTGGTAATGGTTTGTCACTTTAAAAATGTGTGTGACAATTAGCATAAATAAAAAATCCCGCCACGAAAATGTGGCAGGATAAAAAAGAATGAATATTAACGTTTTAAGTAAGTACTCGGTATCTGTTTGTTTTGTGTAGAAATTAATCGTCACTGACTTCTTTTTCCTTTTCTATTTTTCCTCTTCTTAATGGGTTTGCGGTGTATTGTTCATAATTTCTCCGCTGTTTCAATAAGTCGATAGCCTGGTAAACTGCCTCACGGAAAGATGAGGGATCGGCCAGATTTTTACCTGCAATATCAAAGGCAGTACCATGGTCTGGGGAGGTACGAATGACAGGTAACCCTGCAGTATAATTCACACCCATATCTTGCGCCAGTGTTTTAAAAGGCACGAGTCCCTGGTCATGATACATGGCCAGTACGGCATCAAACTGGGTATAGGTAGCCCTTGCAAAGAATGCATCAGCACTGTACGGGCCATATACCAGGTGGCCTTGTTGCTGTGCCAGATCAATGGCTGGTTTTATGATTGTTTTCTCTTCATTGCCTATCTGCCCGTCATCACCTGCATGAGGGTTTAATCCTAATACGGCTATGCGTGGTTTATCTATGCCAAAATCTTTTATCAGTGTTTCACGTAGTAGGGTCAGCTTAGATTGTATGGCTTCTTTGGTGATCAGTTCGGCTACCTTTGCAATAGCCACATGTTCGGTAACCAGGGCTACCCGTAAGCCTTCGCTAAACAGCAACATCAGCACATCTTTTGCACCGAATTTATCTTTAAGGAAAGGAGTGTGCCCGGTATATGGGAAGTCGGGGAGATTAGTGTTGTTCTTATGAATGGGCGCTGTTACCATGGCATCAAGCTCCTTATCCTTCAAACACTGCGTGGCTACCATTAAAGAACGCACCGCATATTTGCCGGCAGCTTCTGAAAATAACCCTGGTTGCACAGGCACTTCTTCTTCCCAGCAATTAAAAATATTTACTGTTTTAGGATTGAGGTTAGCCATATCCTTAGTGCTGGTAAATGCGAATGGGTATTCGGTAATGAGCTTCCTGTAATAGTTGATCACCTTGTTGGATGCGAATATGACAGGCGTGCATATTTCCAGCATCCGGTTATCCGAGAATGTTTTAATGATCACTTCAGGTCCTATGCCGTTGAGGTCGCCGGTAGTAATGCCTATTACAGGTTTTTCGTTGTTCTCCATGTGTTGTGGTTGAATGTTTAAGCTTTACCGTAATTCACCAGGAAGTCGAGTAGCATGCGCAGGCCATAACCTGTACCACCTATTGTTGTATAATTCTTTTTAGAAGTGGCAAATGATACGCCAGCAATGTCAAAGTGCATCCACGGGTAATCTGTAAAATGCTGCAAAAACTTACCAGCAGTGATAGCCCCACCAGATGGGCCGCCTACATTTTTTATATCTGCTACGTCAGACTTTATCAAGTCGCCATATTCATCCCACAGTGGGTATTCTACCAGGCGTTCGTATTGCCTTTCGCCACTTGCGCGGAAAGAACTTTTAACGTCTTCACCAGCAGTACCCATGCATACTATGCCATACTCGCCAACAGCAACTGATGCTGCACCGGTAAGGGTAGCAAAGTCTGCTACCAGCTCAGGCTTGTAGCGTTTGGCCCAATGCAATGCATCGCCCAGCAGCATACGGCCTTCGGCATCAGTATTCAGAACTTCAACAGTAGCCCCGCTATACATAGTTACTACATCGCCGGGTACATATGCGTTCTCGCCCGGACGATTGTCGGTTGAGGGAACAAGCGCTATTACATGTACAGGCAACCGAAGTTTAGCTATAGCATACATAGCGCAGCTTACCAGTGCTGCACCACCCATGTCGCTCTTCATACGGTCCATAGAGTTTGCAGTAGGTTTTAGGCTTAGTCCGCCGGTATCATATACAACGCCTTTGCCTATTAACACTATAGGTTTTTTATTGATCGCCTTTTTAGGCGTGTACTCCATTATACTAAATGTGGGTGGGTCTATACTACCTCTGTTCACCGCTAGGATGCCTCCCATTTTCTCTTTCTCTAACTGTGCTTTTTGCAGTACAGTAACCTTAAAGCCGGCATCCTTACCCAGCGCTACTATCTCTTTAGATAATTGCACGGCACTGAGGTAGCTCAATGGTTCGTTTACTAAAGTGCGGGCTTTGTATATAGCATCAACTATTACCTGCAGTTGGGTTACTTCTTTTACCGTAATGCTCTGCCGGGTGAATGATATGCGGTGTAATTTCTCTGCTAATTTCGCAGCATCTGTTTTATATTTTAAAAACTGGTAGCTGGCCAGGGCTAAGCCTTCAGCAACCGTATATGCAGCATCGGCCTGCGCAGACAGATTGGTAATGGTTATATCGTCGGCCTTTTGTTTAGCCAATAACCCTTGCAGTTCAGCTCCAACTTTACGATAGGCTTCCTTGGTTTTTGAGGGTGTGCTTTTAGCTTTTATCGCGTATATAAAAACAAAACGGTCGTATTTATTTATGGTAATTATTGACTGCTCATTATTTATTGCTGTTGCAGCATATTTTGCATCAGCCTCATCAATAAGTGTTATCTGGGCTAATGATGTTGTGTTTTCTATTATGAAAAGCTGGTGTTTTGCAGTAGCCTTCTGTACTATTTTAAATTCCATGCTGTGATCTTTTATTAGGAGCGTAAAGGTATATAATGCACAATGAAATGTTATATTACATTTTAGCTTATAGTGTTATCTGAAAATTCAAGAACTAAGATGCTTGCATAAAGAGCAGTTATTTCTGCGGCAGCTTATCTGTTTTTCAATCGTACTCACCTTATACTTATCCAGATTGAGCGGGACTATAGGCAATGAAGCTATAATTACGCATTTTTGCATCATGCAATACACCTTGAAGAAAAGTTTAGGCCAACATTTTCTTATTGACGAGAATGTGTGCCGGAAGATAGTAGAGCATGTAGGCCATAGGCAAGGCATGAGCCTTGTGGAGGTGGGGCCGGGTGGTGGCGCCATTACAAAGTACTTACTGCAATGGGATGACATTGACTACAAGGCTATAGAAATAGATGAGGAAAAAATGCAATATCTCAACAAGACTTACCCTTCTATACAGGGCAAGATCATTCTGCAGGATATTTTAAAGGCGGATATACCATTTGCTGGCCATTTTAACCTTGTGGGCAATTTTCCATACAATATTTCTTCACCCATATTATTTAAGGTATTGGAATGGGAGGAGCATGTAGATGAAGTAATAGGGATGTTTCAGAAAGAGGTGGCCCTTAGGGTAGCTTCTGGGCCAGGGAGTAAGGTGTATGGGATATTAAGCGTATTGATGCAGGCTTTTTACAAAGTGGAATACCTGTTTGATGTGAATGAGAATTGTTTTAACCCGCCACCTAAGGTAAAAAGTGGGGTATTACGCTTTACTAACCTGGGCAACCCATATGGGATAATAAATAAAAGAAAATTTATTATACTGGTAAAGGCTGCATTTAATCAGCGTCGCAAAACATTGCGTAATGCACTAAAAAGTACGCTACCGCCTGGTGAGCACAATGAACCGTTAATGGATAAAAGAGCAGAACAGCTTACCGTAGCAGATTTTGTAGCGCTGCACAAGAAATATCAACATGATACCTAAAGGGAAAGTATTAATAGCAGCGCCTGTGCACCCGGTGCTGACGGATGGCCTTGCTGAACAAGGCTATGAGTGTGTAGTGCAGGAGAAAATACAGCAGTCTGCGGCATCGGCTTTACTGGCAGATTGTGTGGGCGTTATTACATCGACCAGGTTACAACTGGATAGATATCTGATTGATGCTGCACCCGGATTAAGGTGGATAGGAAGAATGGGGTCTGGGATGGAAGTTATAGATACGATCTATGCCGCAGAGAAAAATATTGCCTGTTTTAGCAGCCCTGAAGGAAACTGTAATGCGGTTGGCGAATTTGCTTTGGGTATGCTGCTTTCTGTGATCCGGAATATTGCGGTAAGCCGCAACGAGGTGCAAGCTGGACAATGGTTGCGCGAAGAAAACAGGGGTAGTGAGCTGGAAGGTAAAACCATAGGAATAATAGGATATGGACATACAGGGCCGGCGTTTGCTAAAAAGCTGCGTGGTTTTGATGTTAATATATTAGTTTATGATAAATATCGTCAGGATATACCATTGGAGGACCATGTTACTATTTGTGCAGATTTAACACAGATTTACAGGGAAGCAGACGTGGTGAGTATGCATGTTCCATTGCAAAATGATACACATCATTATATAAATAAAAAATTTATTGATGACATGGCCAAGGGTTTTGTGTTAATAAATACGTCTAGAGGTATAGTAACAGACACTAAGGCACTGTTATATGGCTTGGAAACAGGGAAAATAAAAGGTGCCTGCCTGGATGTTTGGGAGCAGGAACCGATGGACAAAATGGATAGCGATATGCGCAGTTTACTAGCTAAAATATCGTGCCTGCCGCAGGTTATAGTTACTCCTCATATTGCAGGTTATAGTGTGGAAGCATTGTATAAAATGAGTCAGGTCCTTTTATACAAAATAATGAATTATTGATAAAATAACATATAAGCTTGTATTTTTTATCTAAAAAAAGAAATTAACAAAAACGATTTTAACACTTTTTTCTATCTTCGCCGTTCATTTGGTTAATAAATTTTCAAAGCAGTATATGACACATACGCTACGCTATCTTTTTGTATTGTTGTTTCTTGGCGTTTCCGCTACAGCATTTGGTCAGGCCGGTGATATCACCGGTCGCGTTCTGGATGAAAAGAAAGAACCTGTTATCAATGCAGTTATTCAGGCATTTGATGGTGGTATCCTTAAAGGCACAGGGGTTTCTGATATAGACGGAAACTATGAGATAAAGCCATTGTCTCCATCTAATTATGATGTTGTTGTTAAAGCCCTTGGTTTTGACGATCAAAAAATCACTGGCGTTGTTGTGAGCCCCGATAAAACAACTGGTGTTAATATCGACATGACGATTAAGACAAACGTTATTCATGAACAAATAGTTCATGCATACAGAACACCTCTTATCGATCCATATCAAAATGGTGGTAGTGGTCACTTGGATAAAGAGGCTATAGCCCATGCCCCTGTACTTACTACAGATGAGCTTGTGGCTTTGACACCGGGTGTTTACCAGTCATCAAGAAGGCAAGACAATAACAGCGGGTTGAGCATTGGCGGTTCACGGTCAGAAGGTACATTATATGTAATAGATGGTGTGCAGGTACGTGGTAGCTATGGTACAAACCTTTCTCAGGGCTCAATAGACCAAATAGATGTATATACATCCGGAATACCAGCTAAGTATGGTGATGTGAGTGGTGGTGTGGTTAATATTACTACACGAGGTGTTTCTCAAAATTTGTTAGGCGATGTTCAAGTACAGCATTCAATAGACGGTTATAATAATAACCTGGTCTCCTTTAACCTTTCGGGCCCGCTTTATAAGAAAGTAATGCCTGATAAAACTAAAAAGCCTGTTTTGGGATTTGCTTTAGGTGGAGACTTTTATTATGATAATGACATATATCCGTCCTATATACCTACCTATGTGGCTAAGCCTAATGTGTTGAAAAACCTGGTGCAAAATCCACTTACTATAGTTTCTGATGCCACTGGTAACCAGATATATACTTACTCATCAGAATACATAACAAAAAGCCAGCTGAATGCTGTAAAAGTACCACCAAACAACTCTTCTACAGAAGGAAGGATAAATGGTAAACTAGACTACCAGTTGAATGATAACATTAGCCTTATTGCAGGTGCTAACTTCGATTATAAAAAGGGTAACTACAATATATATAATGTAGCGAGTGAAACTTTTTCACCAACTTCTATTACACCGCAACAAACTTATGTAGGTCGTGGTTTCTTGAAGTTTACCCAAAGATTTGGTAAAACTGCAACAGAAAAGAAAGATGCAGATGCAGCTCCTAAATCAGGAACTATATCAAACGCTTATTATACAGTACAGGCTGATTACCAAAAAACTTACCTGTTGTTTCAGGATGCTAACTACAAAAACAACATTTTTGATTATCAGTATGTAGGTAAGTTTAACCAATCTTACACTCCAAGCTACCAATACGGATTGGATACTGCAACAAAGCAAAATGGTGTATTGTTGCAAAGCACCCAAAATCCATCTGCGATTACATATACCAGGTCTGATATGAATCCAGGGCTTGCAAATTATACTTCTCAATATTTTAATACTGTAGGCGTTGCACCAACCTCATTGTCTCAGATTCAATCTTCACACGGTCTTTTAAATGGTGATCTACCATTTAATACTTATGAACTGGATAACAACGTAAGTTCAAATTTATATTACTACCAGAAAAGAGATTATGATCAGTATAGTGTGAGTATAGATGCGTCTTTTGACCTGCAGTTGGGGAAGACCAAACATGCTATTCAGTTTGGTCTGTACTACCAGCAGCGTATTGAGCGTCTTTTTACAGCTTCATCCAACCTAAACGGAGAAGGTACAGCTTCTATTTGGCAGCTGATGCGCCAGCTTACAAACACACAGCTTAGCCTTGATAAGAGCAACCCGATATTCCTGATCAATGGTCAGCGCTATACAAAGCAACAGGTACTAAGTGGGCAGATAAAACCTACACCTTATGATACAGTAGTATATAACACTGTTGACAGTAGTAGTTCCCAGTCAACATTTGATAAGAATTTTAGGAAGAAATTAGGTCTTGCCGCAACTAATACCACTTATTTGAATGTGGATGCATACGACCCTAGTTTTTTCTCTCTGAGTATGTTCTCTGCGGATGAATTGCTGAATAGTGGTAACAAATATGTGAACTACTACGGTTATACATATACCGGTGGCGCACAATCAGGAAACGTAACCTTTAACGATTATTTTACTCAAAAAGATGCTAATGGCAATTATACCCGCCCAGTAGCGCCATATCAGCCTAACTATATTGCAGGATATATACAGGATAAATTTGAATTGAAGAAAGACTTCCTCTTTAATATAGGTGTGCGTATTGACCGATATGATAATAATACTACCGTATTGAAAGATCCGTATTCAATGTTGCCGGAATATACAGTAGGGCAATTGTCAAGTATAGATCCTAAAAATGTTGCGGTGAATACTATTAATGGAGGAAAAACGCCTTCTAATATTGGTGGGAACTATGTAGTATATGTAGATCAAAACCCATCTGGTACTAGTGGAGCGGCTCCTAATATCGTTGGCTATCGTAATGGTAATAACTGGTATGATCCAACCGGTAAAGCAATTGAAGATCCTAGTATTTTAACTAATTATACTAATGGACGCCCTATACAACCTTATCTTGTAAAAGATCCTGCTACTGGTGCCATTGCTCAGATCACCGATCCTAAATTTAACCCGAGCAGTTCCTTTACCAGCTATGTACCGCAGGTAAATGTTATGCCGCGTATATCATTCTCATTCCCAATTTCTGAGGTCGCTTTGTTCTATGCGCACTATGATATATATACACAACGTCCAAATACAGCTGGTTTTAGCAATATAGCTTATGCATCACCAATTACTTATTACTACTTACAGCAAACAGCTAACCAGATCATATCTAATCCTAATCTGAAGCCGGAGGAGACTTATGATTATGAAATGGGTTTCCAGCAGAAAATTTCAGACCATTCTGCCCTTACACTTTCTGCCTTTTATAAGGAGCGCAAAAATCAAATCGCAATACGTCCTTTCATAGACGCTTATCCTACTACATACTATACTTATGATAATACCGACTTTTCCACAACCAAGGGTTTAAGCATGAAGTATGATTTTCGTCGTACGAACCGTCTGCGTATGACTATTGCTTATACCCTGCAGTTTGTAGAAGGCACAGGATCTTCTACAACCTCTGGTAATGGTGGTCAAACAACGCAAATTTCACCTAATGGCTTGTTGCAGAACTTTATCGAGGCCGGTGTACCAAATTTGCGTTATGTTCAACCGCTTAACTTCGATTCGCGCCATAACATTACTGCTAATGCAGATTATCGTTTTGCAAATAATGACGGACCTACTATAGGTGGTAATCATTTCCTTCAAAATGCCGGTATTAACCTGATCGCCAGTGCAAGAAGCGGTGAACCATATACCAGATACTCTGTGCCGGATGCCGTAACACATACTGTTATTGGCGGTGTTAATGGATCACGTTTGCCTTGGCATTACAATGTTGACCTTAAGATAGATAAGGATTTCGTCTTTAATATTGCAAAGAAGCATGCTGATGGCGAAGCTAGCATCAAGCCAAAGAAAACTGTGGCATTGAATGTATATTTATATGCACAGAATGTGTTTAATATACAGGATATACTTTCTGTATATGGTTACACCGGTCGTCCTGATGATAATGGATATCTTTCATCTTCTTACGGTATAGCCAAATTGCCTTCAGTTACTTCTGCTGCCAGCTACCAGGATCTGTATTCTATATATTATAATGATCCTAATCACTATAACCTGCCCCGTACCGTCACCCTTGGTCTCCAGTTTAATTTCTAAATAATATTTATAGTATTCAAGAACCAGTGTTATGTTAGACAATAGATTTAAATTTCACGCTTTCATTATATTTATTACCCTTTGGGGAATGGCATCTACTGCCATGGCCCGCCCTAATATACAAGTAGGTACAGGTTTGGGTAATAAGCAAGGTTTGTTAAAAACAACTGCAGGTTGTTTTCCAGCGACTGCGGCAATTGATATGGACATCAATAACGTACGTGCCCGCTACATGACGGGAGGTGATATGTGGTGGAACATAGGCCAGGGAATTGCAGAATATGTAGTACCTAAGAGTGGTCCTGCAAGCAGCCAGTTTGCAGCCTCGTGCTGGATAGGTGGTTTTGACCCGCAGGGACAACTTAAAGTTGCTGCACAAACATATCGCCAGGATGGTAATGACTATTGGCCCGGTGCGCTTGACGCCGATGGTTCAATATCTACATCAGAATGTTCTGACTGGGATTATATCTGGAAGATAAATAAGTCTGATATCCTTGCATTTCAGGCTTTAGCTCCTGGTAGTGCAACGCAGGCAGCATTTCCTACTATCTTTAACTGGCCTGCACCACCTTCTGCAGGTAATATATACCCTCCTACGGGAACAAGTGGCGGTAAGCTGAATCTTGTTAAAGGACATACTTATGCACCCTTTGTAGATGTTAATAATGATGGCTATTATAATCCTCTCGATGGTGACTATCCGGATATTAAAGGTGACCAGTTTATGTGGTGGGTCTTTAATGATAAAGGTAATGTGAAACTACAGTCACAAACTTCTGCAATTGGTGTTGAAGTACAGACTTCTGCCTTTGCATACAGCAGCCAGGACTTCCTGAACAATGCTACATTTTGTAACTATAGGGTTATCAATAGAGGGTCTCTTACAATAGATAGTGCTTATATAGCTGTGTGGGATGATATGGACCTTGGTTATTACCTGGATGATTTTATAGGATGTGATACTGTACGCGGTTTGGGTATTGGTTATAATGGTACATCAGTAGATGGTACAGGACAAACCAATTCTTATGGTTCTGTTGTTCCACAGGTTGGTGTTGACTTCTTTCAAGGACCTATTAGGCAGATAGATTCTGCAGGTATCCAGAAGAACAAACTATTGTCTATGACCAACTTTACTTATTATATTAACACAGCAAGCCCAACAATAGGTAATCCTACAAATGGTGTAGGTATTTATTATTACATGACGGGTTCTACACTCACGGGTTCACGCTTTTCTGATGATTTTAAGGGAGCAGGCATACCTACAACAGCTTATGGAACAGGCCCTGCATCGCACTTTGTATTTACTGGCGATCCCTCTGATAATACACAATGGTCTGAGTGTGCGTGCGGTAACCTACCTGGTGACCGTCGCTTTATCGAATCTGCAGGACCGTTTACATTGTATCCCGGGGCATCGAATGATATCACATTTGGTTGCGTATGGGCGCCAAATGTAGGTGGTTGCCCACAAACCAGTTTCAAAACTATAGATGCAATAGATGATCAGGCACAGGCATTGTTTGATAATAATTTTAAACAGATAGAAGGACCTGAAGCCCCGCGGATGGTTGTGAGAGAACTAGATAAGCATATTGCTTTCTACCTTGTTAATGATTATGGTAGTAATAACTACAAAGAACAATATGGCTATTCTGATAGTCTTAAATACCATCAGCCTGTAGTGAAGGCATCCAAGATACTTCATAATCCAGATTCACTTTACCAGTTTGAAGGGTACCGTGTATTCCAATTGGCGGATGGTTCAGTAACTCCTGCTTCTATCTATGGTTCAAATGGAGAAGTAGATCCTACTAAGGCTGCAGAAGTATTTGAGTGCGATATTCATGATAGTATTACTAAGCTTGTAAATTGGGTGAAACGTACAGACCTTGCTGGTTCTACATCAACATCTTCCGGGGCGCAATACCAATCTCAACTCAAGGTTAACGGTAGGGATAGCGGTATCGTACATAGTTTTGAGATCACACAGGATGCGTTTGCTACTACCAACAACAAATCGTTAGTAAACTATAAGACCTATTATTTTGTGGCTATCGCTTATGCTTATAATGATTTCTCTTACGTAAAGAAAACTGAATTTACAGGTACCGGTGGTTTTGATCCAGATAACATAGATGGTACACAGGATGTTCCTTACCTGGAAAGCTCTCATGGTGAGGGTAGCACTCCAATACAGGTGATTGCAGCAATACCAAATCCTTCTAATGGTGATATGGGTACTGTTATTAATGCAGACTATGGAAGTGGCGTTATTATAAAAAGATTGATGGGTACAGGTAATGGAGGTAATAATTTGCAAATGGATCCAGTATCAGAAGATTCTGCAATGACAGGTAATATTGTTCAGCAACCTACTTATCTGCAGGGTGCGGGGCCTATTAACGTAAAAGTTATAGATCCGGTATTGGTAAAACCTATGGATTGGCAGCTGGCTATTAAAGGGCCAGTGAGTGCAACAAACGGATATGATAAAGGTGTCATAGGAGCTTCAAGTTATTGGCAGCTTACTGGTACTGGAAATGGTACATCTGTTACCATATATAGTGAAGACAGCCTGAATCAGATCAATGAACAGATATTAAGTGATTATGGTATTTCTTTAACTATAAATCAGGTTCAGCGTCCCGGTGATAATCCATCTAGTGGCAATGGCTATATAGGTTCTAATGTTGTTTTCGATGATCAATCTAAACCTTGGCTTGCAGGTGTGCAAGATGGTTCAGACAGTGGTAACGTCTTTAACTGGGAGCGCAGTGGTTCTGATACAGCGCCCAAAAATGCTGTTGCTAATGGTAAGATTTTATGTAAATATCAAGATTATACTTATGATCTAGTAAATGCTTACGGGAATATGCTCAATAATTATACATTGACCAAGAGTACCTGGGCTCCTTATGCACTTGCTGCTGAATGGCAAACACCAGACTCTGTAGCAAAATTCGGTGTTTGTGGTTTTGCACCCGCCCTTGTGAATACAGTAAGCGTGGCCGGTTTAAATAGTATAGCAAGTGTAGATATCATCTTTACTTCTGATAGGAATAAATGGACTGTATGTACTGTGATGGAAATGGAAGAGGTGACAGCCTTAGCTCAGGGAGGTGCTCCACGTTTTAGCCCAAGGAGACACCCAAGCTGGACGGGTGATTATGATAAGAACGGTAATCCTATTTACCAAACACCGGGGATACACGCACAGAACCCAACAGGAACACTGCTTGATTCCGGAATGTCTATGTTCCCTGGATACGCAATCAATCAAGAAACCGGAGAACGTTTAAATATAGTATTCGGTGAAGATTCCTGGCTTGCTAGTGACAATGGTAGTGATATGATCTGGAATCCTAGTGCTACAATGTTGAATCCATTTGACCAATCACCGGTATTTGGCGGCAAACATTTTGTTTATGTTTTAGGTACGAGGTATGATAGTAGCAATGCCTTTAATAAGGGTATAAACAATCCTGCTCCTTTGCCACGTCAGAGTACTTACCAGACTATACAATGGGTTGGCTTACCAACAAGAAGCGTTAATGTGCCATTGTTGTCAATTAAAGATGGTATAATACCTACAACTACAAGGTTAAGGATGCGTGTAACACGTCCATATGCATTCTTTAATACTGGAGCAACTAACCCTGTTAACCTTGCTGCACCTAATAATCCAAATCCTACAGGTGGCACCCAGGCAACTGGGCTAGCTAACAATGGTTTCCCATTATACTCTTTCAGTACAAGGGATCTTTCACCTACGCCGTTAGCAGACAATACCAATAAGAATGCTTTGCTGGATAGGATTAATGTTGTACCTAATCCTTACTACGGTTATTCAGGGTACGAAAGTTCTCGCCTGGATACCAAGGTGCGGATTATCAACCTGCCAACCAAAGCAGAGATATACATATACTCTCTTGATGGCTCACTTATCCGGTCACTTTCAAAATCAGATCCTAACTCGTCTTACATTGACTGGGACATCCGTAATTCTATTGGTTTAGCAGTAGCCAGCGGTATGTATATCATAGATGTTAAAGCCGAAGGTATAGGTGAGAAGGTTGTGCGCTGGTTTGGTGCTACAAGACCAATTGATATTACAACTTATTAATAAATTATAAAATTACAACCGGTATAACCGTGCAGTATAAAAGATCACTTAGTAATATGAAACATCTTTCTATCAGTGCCATTTTATTAGCGGGCCTTATGGGCGTATCTGTTCAGTCTTTTGCAGGCAATAAAGACCGTACAGGGCAAGCAGGCGCTACAGAACTATTGATCAACCCATGGGCACAATCAACAGGCGTATTTGGTATGAATACAGCTTATGTAACAGGTGTGGAAGCTATGAAGAATAATATAGCTGGGCTTGCCGAATCGGGAAAGCTGGATATTGGTCTTTCTCATGGGGTGTACCTTACAGGTTCAAACATTACCATTAATGATGCTGCAATCTCGGCTAAGTTAGGTAATGTGGGTGTTGTAGGTCTAAACGTAATGTCAATGGGTTTCGGCGACATCACTATAACCGATTACAATAACCCTGAAGGTACAGGAGGTACATATCATCCGCAGTTCCTTAATGTGGAACTTGGTTTTGCAAAAGAATTTTCTAACAGCATACGTGCCGGTGCTGCTGCAACCTACGTTTCTGAACAGGTGGGTAATATAGCTGCGACAGGTGCATGCTTTGAAGCTGGAGTTCAATATGTTACAGGTAAAGATGATAATTTCCATTTTGGCATTACATTACGCAACCTGGGTACTAATATGAGGTTCTCTGGTAATGGGTTTTCAATAAATGGTGAAAATCCTCAGGCTACCCCATCATTTAGCTCTACCACCACTTACCCTTCTGATCTGTTTCCAATGCCTACTTACCTGAACCTTGGGTTGTCTTACGACTTTTACCTGGACCAGGAGCACAGAAGTACTGATACTTCTTCTGCTAAGCATAAGCTTACTGTAATGGGTGACTTCCAGTCTAACTCTTTCAATAATGATAACTTGGGGTTGGGATTGGAATACTGGTTCATGAATATGGTTGGCTTGCGCGCTGCATACCGCTATGAGAATGGTATAGGTAATTCTGCAACAAGCACCACCTTATACACAGGCCTTGCAGCTGGTGTTACTTTACAGACGAAGTTAGGATCAAGTGGTCCAATGCTTTCTGTCGATTATTCTTACAGACCTACACAACGACCTGCGAACGGGGTACACATGTTTTCCCTCCGTTTCTCGCATAGATAGGATAAAATATTGTAAATTGCATCTTGCAACGCTTCTGCTAAAACAGGAGCGTTGTATTTTTTTTCTTAAACCGCTAAATATAAATATATAATGTCTGGAGTAAACTATGTAAGTAAGGAAACTTTGGAACAAATGAAAGAAGAGCTCACCCAGCTGAAAACAACAGGCAGGGCCGAAATAGCCCGCCAAATTGCAGAGGCAAGAGAGAAGGGTGATTTAAAGGAAAATGCCGAATATGACGCAGCAAAAGAGGCGCAAGGCCATCATGAGGCACGCGTAGCCCAATTGGAAAATGCAGTAATATCTGCACGTATATTGGACTCAAAGGATATAGATATCAGTAAGGTATCTATACTCAGCAAGGTGAAGGTGACTAATCTGGCTAGTAAAAAAACTACGGAATATCAGATTGTTTCTGAACAGGAAGCAGACTTGAAGGCAGGAAAGATATCGGTGACTTCTCCAATTGGCAAAGGGCTATTGGGCAAAGCAATAGGAGAAGTAGCTGAGGTAACTGCTCCAAACGGTGTAATGAAATTTAAAGTAGAACATATTTCAATTTAATATGAGTACTATATTTTCCAGGATAATAGCGGGTGAGATACCCTCTTATAAGATCGCCGAAAACGATCATTTTTATGCGTTCCTGGATGTATTCCCGTTAGTACATGGGCATGTGCTTGTGGTACCTAAAGTAGAGGTAGATAAAATATTTGATGTGGCTGATAGCTTGCTAGCAGAGTGGCTTGTTTTTGCAAAGCCAATTGCTAAGGCTATAGAGGCTGCCTTTACGTGCAACAGGTGTGGTATTAGTGTGGTGGGACTTGAAGTTCCACATGCGCATATGCACCTGTTGCCCATAAACAGCGCGGATGACCTCAATTTTACCCGGCCTAAATTGAAACTGGATGCAGAAGCATTAAAATTAGTACAGCAGCAGATACTGGCACATATGTAATTGGGCCTTTATTGTACTTCTGTTAACCTGTTCACACTCCAAGCCTTGGCCTTTTCTGCAAATAACACCTTTGTTTTGCACCATATATCTTTAAACAGATCTGAAAAACGATAGTGGTTTAGTGCGGCTTCACTTTCCCAGTTACTGTATGTGAAGAAGATATTAGGGTTTGTAGCGTCCTGCCATAACTCTAAATGACTACATCCTTCAAAATTCCGGATCATTGATTTTCTTTCATCAAAGAGAAATGTGAATTGCTCTATACACTCAGGTCTGAATGTCATCTGTACAATGCGGAGAATCATTCGAAAAAGATTTTTATACTATTGTAGATCACATGTTGTTCCTGGTAAACCCTTAGTCCGAAAAGGCCGGCGGCATTACCATCTTTTATCGCAATTTCAAGATAACCAGCACTGTTGAAGCGGCATAGCCGCTCGCTTTTCTTTACTTCAGCATAGCTGTTGTTTAATGTTGTTATAGCCTCTCCACGCATGTATTCTATCCTGAAGTTACGACCCCTTGCAGCTGTCTCGAACTGTTCCCGTGTTATATTCACTATTATGTTTTCGTAGTGGTCTATATGTATCACCCGGCACTCTGCGCTATCTGCATTTATTTTTGGCGCGTATCTATCGGTAGCTTTTTGCAGCGTACATGAAGTGTATGCTTCTTTTTGGGTTGCTACCTGTATATGTTCAATAGCTTTACCGGTTTCATTCAGCCAATCTTTAAAAGTTGATTCAGGATGCCACTGGTAACAACTATATCCATCGGTTTCATTAAACGCCAGGGACAGAAGGCCATTATCCGGGGCCAGAAAATAATGCCTGTCTTTTTCGCAAAGCACCATTCTGGGGGCCTTATCATAAAATACATTTACCAACACTACATGGCATGTACCTGGTGGAAAATTTTTATAGGCAGATAACAACAAATAAGCTGCCTGCATCACTTGGTGCGGGGTTACCTGGTGCGATATATCGACAATAGGCAAATGGGGAGTATGTTGCATCAAAATGCCTTTGGCCGAAGCCACTGTGGCATCCTGGAGGCCAAAATCTGTTAGCAGTGTGATACAACTCATATGCAGGGTGCAAAAGTACTTTGCATTTAGCTTAAAATGCAGATAAACCGTCCTTTATTTTAAGAAGCCCGATGGACTCATATAATAATTAAGTTTACAACACGTTATAAGAACACTTCACTAATTTTACGCCTCTATAAAAAACATTCATGCACTTTAAACCAGGATACATTATTATACTTATTGCCACTGTGATGGCTTTAGGCACATCGTGTAAGAAAACGAAGACGCTGACCAATGGAGGCCGTATCACTTTCTCGGTAGATACACTGATGTTTGATACCGTATTTACTGCTGCAGGAAGTTTCACCACCTCATTCAAAATATTTAATCCGCAAAATGAAGATATCGTGATCAGCTCTGTACACTTGCAGAATGGTGCAAGCAGCTATTTTCATTTGAATGTTGACGGCTTCCAGGGTAATACACAAACCAATTTGAAAGTAAGGGCGCATGACAGTATATATGTATTTGCTACAGTGAATATAGACCCTACTAATGCTGCCACTCCATTTATAGTTACTGACGATTTTATAGCTACAATGAATGGTCAGGATTATAATGTGCCCTTTACGGCATTTGGACAGAATGCACATTACATTATTGACAGCCTGATGACAGGTGGAAACTATAGATGGGGCTTTGATGATAAGTTACCCTACGTGATATTGCATAATGCTGAAGTGGATCTATTCACCACACTAACCATAGCTGCAGGTACACGGATATATGTAAACCAGGATTCAAGGCTGTTTGTACTAGGTCAGCTTAAAATATTGGGTACTCCTACAGATTCTGTTATCATCCAGGGAGACAGGCTAGACAGAGCTTATTATGGTTACGAGGGTTACCCGGGAGAGTGGGGTGGATTGTATTTTGACGGTCGCAGCTTAGGTGATACTATGGCCTATACCATACTTAAAAATTGTGGCGGTAGTACTACCCTAAACGATACATCTGTATTCTCGCCCGCAGCTATACAGCTGAATGTACCTACTGCCAACAGTACCACTACCCAGCTTGCTATGGATCACTGCATTGTAGAAAATTCTATTGGGTATGGCATACTTAGCTTTGGCGGATCTTTAAACATGTACAACTGCCGCATTAATACTTGCGGCGCCCAGGCACTTGCTCTGCTGCAAGGTGGAACATACAGTATAAACAACTGTACCTTTGCCTGCTTTGCTACCAACAATGTAGCGCATACCGACAATGGTACGGTTGCAATACTAAATTACTATACTCCAGATGGTACCATCTTCAAACATGGCAACCTAAATGGTTTTATGCGCAACTGCATTATTTGGGGTGGGCTAAGCACTGAGTTAGTCTGCGACTCACTGTCAGGTGGCGTTTTTAATTTCTATATGCAAAACTGTTTGTATCGCGCTGATTCTATAGAGAAGTTTGCACAGTCCAAGCTTCTCAACTGTATTGCCAATATGGACCCTATGTTTAAAAATACCGGCAACTTCGATTTTCATATACCTACCACATCGCCAGCCGCTGTTGCCGGCGCCCCCATTGTTTATGCACCATACAATACAGACCTTGATGGGGTGCAATGGGTAACAACGCCTAATTTGGGATGTTATAAAGCGCAGTAGTTTTTATTTTCCAACAGCATCGGCCACCAGCTTTGCTGAGCGCAAACACAGCGGTATGCCACCGCCGGGGTGCACAGTGCCCCTGCAAAGAACAGATTCTTGTAGGTACTCGAAACGTTGCTGTGCCGCAGGAAAGCTGCCATTTTATTGTTGGATGCTGTACCATACAGGGCGCCAAGATAACTGCTTGTTTGCGTTGCTATGAGGCTGGGAGTAAGTACCTGTTCGGCACTGATATAAGACGCTATGTTTTGGCCCAATATTCTGGTGAGCTTATCAATAATATTCTTGCGGATGGCTGCTATAGCTTCTGGTGTTATATAGCGTTCATCTGGAGTATTTACCAGTACAAACCAGTTCTCGCAACCATCGGGTGCATGACTTGCCTCCATTTTACAAGTGATGTTGACATACACGGTAGGATCGTGGTACACTTGGTGGGTATTGAAGATCGCGTTGAATTCTGCTTTGTAATCTTCGGCAAAAAAAATATTGTGCAGTCCTAATTGTTTGAAAGATTTATTTATTCCCCAATAAAAAATAACAGCACTGCTGCTGCGTTCTTCCTGTTTTATTTTGCGTGAATTCTTTTCATCGCCCAGCAGGTTTTTGTAAGTAAAATAAACATCGCTGTTGCACACCACAATATCGGCAGGCATGGTTCCTTCGATTGTTGTAATACCTGTTATACTATGCTCACCTTTTTTAATTTTTTGTACCTGTGTATTGAAGTAGAATGTAACGTCCAGGTCTTTACATAAATTATAAAGTGCATCAGCAATACTTATCATGCCACCTGTTGGGTAATAAGCACCTTCGTTCATCTCCAGGTGTGCTATCATGCACAGCATGGCAGGTGCACTAAAAGGGTTGCTGCCATTGTACGTTGCAAACCTGTCAAACAATTGCACAAGCTTAGGGTGTTGCAGGCGACGCACATGATATTGATGCATAGAGGAAAACAGGTATGGTAACTTCACCTTGCGCAGAGCAGTCACTATTTGTTTGCCCCACCAGGTACGCAAATTGTGTATGGGTTGGGTAAGAAATATAGAGCCAATGTCTGCATACATTTCTTTAACCTCATCAAGAAATTTAAAGAGCTCATCTGGATCAATATCCAGCTTGGCTTTTATTTCAGGACCTAATTGAAGCTTGTTTTTGTAGGATATTAATAGAGTGCCGTCTTCGTAAAAGTAGCGCGTACTTATGCTTAGTATTTTATAGTGCAGGTAGTTGCTGATGTCTTTACCACAGTCGGTAAATAACTGTTGCAGCAAGTGTGGTTGTGTAAAGAGCGATGGGCCGGTATCCCAGGTGTAACCGTTTAATTTTAGTAAACCCAACTTGCCGCCAGGTTTACCATTCTGTTCATATACACATACGCTGTGGCCCTTTGTTGCCAGCCTTGCAGCTGTAGCAAGCCCTGCAACACCGGCACCAATTACCACAGCGTGTCGTTTCATACTTATGCATTTACCTGTTGGGTGGAAACGTATGCTTTGATCTTGGGGAATGCAAGATGCAACCACGGTGTAAAGAGTGCTGGTGCATTGGTCATCCATTGCTCAAGTTCATCGATGGGAATATATTTAAAGGCACTTACTTCATCTGGGTTAATGTGTATCGCCTCGTCATAATAGCCGAAGTAAATATGATCGTATTCATTTTCAATAAGGCCTTTATCTACCTGGGCTTTATATCTTAAGGTAAACAATTCTTTCAGCGGGCAATCGAATCCCATTTCTTCGCGCAATCTGCGGTGTGCGCCGGCCATAGTGCTTTCGTCGGGTATAGGGTGGGAGCAGCAAGTATTGCTCCATAATCCGGCAGAATGATATTTTGTTGTAGCTCGTTGCTGTATAAGTAATTCATTATTGTTGTTGAGTACAAATACAGAGAACGCCCGGTGCAAAATACCATCCTTGTGGGCTTTCATTTTTTCCATCGTACCCAGCCATTCATCGTTTTCATTTACAACGATGACATCATCTTTGCTAACTTTTGCCATTGTTATTGTTGTTAATCTTCAAATTTAATGATTAGACCCTATATCAGGTTTAAGCGGTTGTACATGCTGGCTTGCAACATAATGAACAGTTTCTGATAATCCGGTACACGTATCCTTTTAGTGAGTATCACCTCTGGGTGTGTTTTTCTTATTTTATTAAACAGGGTATAGTAATATTTGTATGCAGTATAAACACCGTAGCGAGCTTTAGAAGATAGCTTTCGGATGCCTGGTATGCTGGCCTGGAAGTCCGCTTCAATATCATCTTCAATATGCTTTTTGGCTACTATGCTGTGTTCCCTGCCTGACAGTCGCGGGAAGTAATTACGTTGCAGATTATTAGTATCGGCATGCAGGTCGCGTAGAAAATTTACTTTCTGAAAGGCAGCGCCCAGGCGGCTTGCACTCTCTTTAAGATCTTCATATTGTTGGATGTTTCCCTCGCAGAATACACACAGGCACATAAGTCCTACTACCTCTGCTGAGCCGTAAATGTATTTATCCAGTTCGGTATAGGTGGTGTATTCCTTCTTGTATAGGTCCATCTCCATGCTGTACAAGAAATCTTTGATAAGGACATGCGGTATATTGTATTGATGCACCACAGCCTGCAAGCTGTGCAGTATGGGGTTCAGGCTGATACGATCATTTAATGCTTTCCAGGTGCAATCTTTAAAGTCCTGCAGCAGTTCGGGTTTGTTATAATCGTGAAAAGTATCAGCAATTTCGTCGGCAAAGCGAACAAAGCCGTAAATGCCGTGTATCGGTTGACGCAGATCTTTATGCAGCAATTGTATGGCGCTGTAGAACGATGTGCTGTATGTTTGCGTTACAGCCTGGCTGCACTTACCGCAAACGTCATGGTATAGAGACATCATAACTCATGCTGCATTTAAGTTTTAATAATTTCCCTGCCTCCTGTGCCACTATTTGTCCTGATATAATAGCAGGGGGAACACCCGGCCCGGGTACGGTAAGCTGGCCTGCATAAAAAAGGTTGCGCAGCTTTTTATTTTTAATTGATGGTTTTAATAAAGCTGTTTGGGCTAAGGTATTCGCCAGCCCATAAGCATTGCCATCAAAAGCGTTGTAGTCTTTAATAAAGTCTGATGTGGCATATGACCTCATGTAAATTATAGCCTCATCTATTGGTTCTTCAAATCTTTTTTCAAGCCTGGGCATTACCAACTCATAATACTGCTGCCTGATGGCTTCACTGTCTTTAAGGCCTGTTGCTATGGGTATCAACACAAAGAGATTTTCGCCCCCCTCCGGAGCCACACTGCTATCGGTTTGCGATGGGCAGCACACATACATCAATGGGTTTTTAGGCCATTTTTGTGTGGTATATAGTTCGTCAGCATGGGCATCAAACGGAGCATCAAACAGCAGATTGTGATGCTGTATATTCTTCAGTTTTTTGTTTAGCCCTATATAGTAGATGAGGCAGGATGGAGCCATGTTGCGGCTTTTCCAATAAGCATCAGTATAGTTGCGATACAGCGTTGGCAACAGTTGTTCGGCGTGTGTATAGTCGCAGGCAGCTATTACGGCATCCGCATCATAAGTGTTGTTTCTTGTATTTACCCCCCGTACTTCATTATCTTGTATAGCCAGGCTGGTTGCATCCTCATTAAAAACAAACTGCACTCCAAGGCTCTTTGCTAGTTCATACATCGCGTTTACTATTTGCACCATACCACCCATTGGGTACCATGTACCCAGCTTCATATCAGCATAGTTCATGAGGCTATATAAGGCAGGGGTATTTTTAGGTAACGCCCCCAAAAAAAGTATTGGGAATTCTACCAGCTGCAGTAATTTAGGGTGATTAAAATATCGGCGGGCATGTTTATGTATCGATTTTAATAAGTCTATCCTGAAGAAAGATTTAAACACATCCTTTTTCATGTATTCAGTAACCGATAGGCCAGGCTGATATACCAATCCCTTCATTGCGGCGTTGTATTTATATTCAGCCTCTTTCATAAACAGGTCCAGCTCTTTGCCTGCTCCCGCCTCTATTCTTTCAAAAATTGCTTTTAGTTGCTGGTAGTCTGCAGGGATATCCAATGTTTCATCATCCCATATTACCCTGTAAGAAGGGTCCAGTCTTACCAGGTTATAATATGCCCCGGGTGTAGTGCCAAATTGTTTAAAGAATAGTTCAAATACATCTGGCATCCAGTACCAGCTCGGGCCCATATCAAAAGTGAAACCATCCACAGAGAACGAGCGGGCACGGCCTCCCGGCTGGTTATTTTTTTCCAGCACAGTTACATGCGCACCGTCTTTTGCAAGATGACATGCGGCTGATAAGCCGGCAAATCCACTACCTATGACCACTATTTTATGCACAGCGTTCTATCTTTCTATATGTTCTACCAATTGTTTGCGGGCAAAGTGTATGCGGCTCTTTATGGTACCTAAAGGTTCGTGCAGCAGGTCTGCAATTTCCTGGTATTTATAGCCAGTGTAATGTAACTCAAAAGACAGACGGAAAACATTTGGCAAGTTGTCTATTGCCTCTTTTATCTCGTTAATGCGCATATGCGCCCACCCATCGTTCTGCGCAGTTTTGTTCATAATGTACATGTACGATTCTGGCGCCTGGTCATCTACCTTCCTGTGTTTTTTATTTTTTCGATAATCGTTAATGAATACATTTCTCATAATGGTGTACAGCCATGCCTTAAGGTTAGTACCAAACTGGTATTTATCTCTGTTGAGCAGCGCACGTACCATTGTTTCCTGAAAAAGATCTTTAGCATCTTCCTGGCTGTGTGTAAGTGATACAGCGTAGGGCCGGAGAAATGTACTGTGTAATATAACCATGCGGTCAAAATCTGTCGCAGTCATATTGTTTAATTATTTATAATTAAAATTAAACAAAAAAAGTAGCACGAATAATAGTTTATGTTTATAGTTTAATATATAGTCAAGCCAGGATTTTCTGCATAGCCTGGCTTGTATGCTAAATAAACTAAGCTCCGGGTTTTAACGCCATTCGCTTTCTGATGCGGCTTAATGATGGCCCCTGGATGCCCAGGTAAGATGCGATATGATATAATGGTACCGAATTGAATATATCGGGGTGCAGCTCAATCATTTCCAGGTAACGTTCTTCAGGCGTTTTAAATAAAAACCCTTCGGTGTTCGTTAATACCAGGTTAAATGAAGATTCAGCCATCACCCTGCCAAAATGCTCCCACCCATGAGATTGCTTGTATAGCCGGTTCAGGTCGTCAATATGAATGTATAATATGTTGGCATCAGCCATTGATTGTGTAAAAAAATTGCATGGGGTCTGGGTTAGAAAGCTTTTAAAGGAGGTCATAAACTGGTGCTTGCTGAAAAACAGAATGTTCTTTTCTTCACCCGTTTCATCATTTGCCCTGTATATCCTGAAAACACCATCAATAATAAAACCCAGATGCTTGCATACGTTCCGATACTCATTATAAAACTCTCCTTTCTTGTATCCTTTCAATTGCCAGTAAGGAAGGGACAGATTAAATACTTCTTTACTCATTCCGGTTGTTGCAAATAGAGCCTGTTGCAACAATTCTATTTCCGTTAAGCTTTTCATTCGAACGAGTTGTTTTATAATGCCTGGGTAACATGAAAACTCACTGAAAATTAATTCAGTGAGTTGAAGATAAAGATACACCAGATATACCGGAACTATTTATTTAACGTGCTTCCTGTAGAACGATGGCTGCTACTGCTCCGGGCATAGAGATGAACGGTGTGTGGCTGCTGGGTATTGCGTATTCTTTTTCCACGTTTGAGTTTTTGACCATCTGCTGTTGTAGGGTATAGCTCACGGCGTGATCATTAAGTGTATGGATATACACTTTCTTTACCTTCCCGAAATTGGTGTCAGTTAGTGTCACCGGGGTGGCCAACGGAGCTAAAGGATCAGCTTTAAAATTAGCTACCAGGTGATCTGCTACACTCTGAGGTGCATCTGCGGCAAAAACATCTACAATACCTTCTTTAGCCAGATTTGCGGTGCCACCGGCTTCATTTACCTGTAAGTACTTACCTATGTGGCTGTCTGCATCCTGTTGGGCAAGTGCCAGTAAGCTTTCACCATTGCGGGGCAGGAAGGCACCCAGGTAAATCAGTTCCTTAAGCTGACCAGGTATTTCTTCTGCCACCTGGCTGATGACCATTCCTGCCATGCTATGGCCCACCAGCACTACATCTGTTCTGTTACCAATCTCTTTTTTTACCAGGTCCACATAAGACCTGAAAGTAATAGTGGCATAAGAGGTGTTGTCTTTTCCGTGCCCGGGAAGGTTTACTTCGATTACATCATAACCCTGTGCTTTTAAAAGTGGAGATACGGCACTCCATGCAGAAGCGTCTGACCATGCGCCGTGTACCAATACAATTGTTTTCATTTTTTTGTTTGTTTTAGTGTGAGAAAATGCTGCGAATGCGAATAAGCAAATAGCGATTGTTACAAGTGTTGCTTTCATTTTTTTGTGTTTTGATTTGTTTGTGATTTTTTGATAACACAAAATTGCAACACGCTACGCACAACAATTTTAACCTGGGTTAATATCGTACAGCAAAACAAAAAAAGCCGTAGACCTCGTTTGCAGGTACACGGCTACATAAGAATCAAATCACTATTAGGAAGGCAATCAATAAAACATGCATCAAAGGATTGCAGGCATAAAAACGCCTTCCGTTTAGGGAAGGCGTTTGCTATAAAAGGATAGAAGAACTATTTAGTTTTCATTCACGGCTTTCTGCACCAATTCTGCAGCTTCGCTTAGTAGTATAGCCGACTGTACTTTAAGCCCGCTGTTTACTATAAGTTCTTTTGCAGCTTCTGCGTTTGTACCTTGCAGGCGCACAATGATAGGTATATTGATGTTGCCCAGTTTATTGTAAGCTTCAATAACACCAGCAGCCACGCGGTCGCAACGTACTATGCCACCAAATATATTAATGAGAATAGCCTTTACGTTAGGATCTTTCATGATGATGCGGAAACCTGCTTCAACAGTTTGTGCATTGGCAGTGCCGCCTACATCCAGGAAGTTGGCTGGTTCACCACCTGCCAGTTTGATCATATCCATACTTGCCATAGCAAGGCCCGCGCCGTTTACCATGCAACCCACGTTACCGTCCAGTTTCACATAGTTCAGGTTATGTTCGCTTGCTTCTACTTCTGTAGGGTCTTCTTCATTCTTATCGCGCATGTCTGCAATGTCGGGGTGGCGCATCAGTGCGTTATCATCCACATTCATTTTGCAGTCAACAGCAAATATTTTATCGTCAGCGCTTTTAAACAGGGGATTTATTTCCAGCATGGCGCAGTCCAGGCCTACATAGGCATTGTATAAGTTGGTAACGAACTTTACCATGTTCTTGAATGCGTCGCCGCTCAAGCCCAGGTTAAAGGCTATTTTACGCGCCTGGAAAGGCTGCAGGGGCATAGCAGGATGTACCCACTCTTTGTATATTTTTTCAGGCGTGTTGTGTGCTACGTCTTCAATGTCCATACCGCCTTCGGTGCTGTACATAATTACGTTTTGCTTCTTGGCACGGTCCATCAGCACACTTATGTAAAACTCTTTACGTTCGCTGGGGCCATCATAATACATGTCCTGAGCTATAAGTATTTTATTTACTTTCTTGCCTTGCGGGCCGGTTTGTATAGTTACCAGGGTATTGCCCAGTATATTTTTAGCTACGCGCTCCACATCATCTGCGCTTTTTACCACCTGTACGCCACTCTGGTCAGGAACTTCTACCATCCTGCCTTTACCACGGCCACCAGCGTGTATCTGCGCCTTTACCACCACAAACTTGCTGCCTGTTTCAACAGCTATTTTTTTATACGCATTTATGGCATCGTCTACTTTATCAACGGCAACGCCTTCCTGTGTAGGTACGTTATATCTTTTCAGTAATTCTTTAGCTTGGTATTCATGTAAATTCATGACGGCAAAAAATTTTGGCTAAGTTAATATAATTAAGGGCAATTTCTTTCTGAGTAATACAATTTTGTCGCAACTTGATACGGAAATACAATATGATAGCTTGAAAGGAGTGTGATCTTTTTTAAATAATTTGTATATTCGCAGTACATGCAAGCGCATTCATCCATACAGGCCGCTAATTATTATTACTATTCTGGTTACTATCCGGAATAGGGGCAGCGCGTATATCTAAATATATCACTTCATAACCCGGTTCCGAAAAGGACCGGGTTATTTTTTTGTCTTTTTCTTTCACTCAATTAATATCAAAACACAATGAACCGTAACAGGCCAATGACCCAGAACTATGAACTGTACACCCGTGAAGACTTACGGGTATGGCGCACCCTTTTTGAACGACAGGAACAATTACTGCTGCTGCATGGCAGCACTACTTACCTTAATGCTATAGACAAGGTGGGCTTTAATGCAGACGCTATACCAAACTTTACGGAGGTGAATACTTTATTGCAACCGCTTACAGGGTGGCAACTTACCGTAGTGCCCGGCCTGGTAGAACCCAAAGACTTCTTCGGGCTGCTTGCCGACAAAATATTTCCCGCAACCTGCTGGCTGCGTACCTGGGCCGAGCTGGACTACATTGAAGAACCAGACATGTTTCATGATGTGTTTGGCCACGTACCCCTGCTGGCAGATGCCAACTATGCCCGTTTCATGCAGGCATTTGGTGCCATGGCCTTGCAGTGGATAGACGATGAGGACATGATAAACCTGCTGAGCCGGCTGTACTGGTTTACCGTAGAGTTTGGCATGATAAAAGAACACAATGAAGTAAAGATATACGGGGCAGGGATCATCTCATCACCTGGCGAAGCTATGCACAGCGTAGCTGCAAATACTGAAAGATCGCTTTTTAATGTCACTGAGATACTCACCATTCCTTATCGTACCGATGTGATGCAGGACAGGTACTTTGTTATAGATTGCTTCAGCCAGTTGTATAATGCGCTGCCCGAAGTTGCCGGTATTATCAATAACTTTAAAGAGCAAACCATTTCGCTTCAAAAACCGCTTGTATCATGACAATACCTAACACCAATATCTGGCAGGAAAAAGATAATGTATTATATAAAAGCTATAAGTTCGCCGATTTTTCGGCGGCTTTTGCTTTTATGACCCGCGTAGCCCTGCTGGCTGAAAAGCACGACCACCACCCCCGTTGGACAAATACCTATAACAAACTGGAAATATGGCTGAATACCCATGATGCCGGAGATACTGTGACGGATAAAGACAGGAAGCTGGCAGAAGCGATTGATGAAATAAGTTAGGTAGAAAGTGGGGGAACTAAAATGTCCTTTTTCTTGTAGAATGTCTTAAAATGTCTGTTGAGGGACATTTTTGTGATTTTTGTCTTGAACACGATTATCTGGATTGGAGGATTACAGGATTGTGTTTGGGAGGCTGTGGACTATGATACTCCAAAAATCAAGGATCGGAGTGAAGTATTAGCTGGTACTAAAATGTCCTTTTTCTCGTAGAATGTCTTAAAATGTCTGTTGAGGGACATTTTTGTGATTTTTGTCTTGAACACGATTATCTGGATTGGAAGATTACAGGATTGTGTTTGACAGACTGTGGACTATGATACTCCAAAAACCAAGGATCTGAGCGAAGTATTAGCTGATATTAAATGTCCTTTTTCTCGTAGAATGTCTTAAAATGTCCGTTGACAGACATTTTTATTTTGGCTGAAATGCTTTGCCAGCTTGTGTTTGGATAGATTTACTCATAAAATGTCCGTTGATTATTTTATATAGAAACGGACATTTTTTAAATGTTTGATCTCCTTTTTAATGCTACGCAAGATAGTATTGGCCCAGGTGGTTTTCCAAAAGAAGATTTGCACAGTTCCACGGACTGTAATGTTTCACGGGCGTTGCAAACGCCAATGAGAGGGCAAATAGCAGGTACGTTTAATAATAAGCAAGAAAAATGCTAAAAGTATTTTAATGATTTATCTACTAAACACGCTTTAAAAAGTTTGTTGCTTTTTATACAGTTCGATAATATTTTTCTGTGTCTCAATAACGGAATCCTTTTCATCTAAAAGACGTTCATACATCTCAATAATTTTATCATTTGAGTGTATATAAAAACCATTTCCGGAATTGCCATTTTGTTGATAAACAGTTTGGATAGTTGTAGAAGATTCAATGTTTTTTACAGCCTCAATCGGAAAATCTAGTACTGAAGCTATTTTACCAAGTAAATCCTCATCAATCTCGTCTTTCTTTTCTATACGTGAGTATTCCTGTTGTGATAAGCCCAAGCGTGATGCCATATCCTTTTGTGGTATGCGTCGAAAACTTCTGAGCCTTGCGATATTATTGCCTATATGTACCATGATGTGTTTATAAAAATTGCCAACTTTTCGACATATATAATTGGTAAAATACGCGGTAAAATACAACAGTTTTATGGTAAAATACAACAAACCAATGTTTGCTTTTACAAAACATACATTCTACTTTCACATTCAGAAGAGAAATAATATCCCCTTTGATAGACTGCTTAGATGATTATTTTATATTTTCACACTTTAGTAGTATAATTAGACTATGTATAAAAATATTATTCATAATAGAATGGCCAATAAAATAATGTTGTTTACCGTATTGAGCTTGTTATTACTTTCTGCCTGTAAAAAAAGTAATAATAATCCTTATTCTACCTGGTATGTAAATGGGCAAAAGTTTAGCACCAATGATGTTTACGTAGATATTGGTAAAATGCAAACTGATTTCGCTACCCACAGTTTTAAAAAAGGATTTGGATTTCAATTTAATACAGGTGGGTGGGTAGGTGACATTCCGCTAAAACTGGATTGTTCTACTCAAAATCCTGCATGGGTATGTTTCGCAATATATTATAATGACACAGGTTACTCGGCCAAAACAGATATTGCTCACTATATCAATAAAATAACTGTCAAAAGTGGCTTAACGCGATATACATTAGATTCAATCTGGCTGTTTAATGTATATAATTTTCAGGATAGTGTTTTTAACGATAGCATTTTAGTATATGGGGTATTTAATGAACCCCATTCCGATTAATTTTTTACTTAAATATATATAAAATATACAATTAAAATATGAAAAAAGCTTTTTTATTATCACTTATTCTATTGGCTAATCACTGCTATTCGCAGTCTTTGCCATCAGTGCATTTCTCAGGATCTCAGAATTACTGTGATCCCAGTCCCTGGCAATTGGTATTTTACGATGAATTTAATGGCAGCACACTAAACCCAATGTGGCTCACTTTTAACCATTTTGATGGAATGTTTCCTGCCCCATCAGATAACTGGGATGAAGGACGTTGTATGACACCGTACCTGGCCATAATGAAGGATGCCAATATTGAAGTAAGTAATGGTACCGTTAAACTAAAAGTAATTAAGGAACCGTGCACCTGGCAGTGTGCTACTTGTGGTGGGCCTACTTATAACACTAGTTATTCAATAGGTTTTCTAAATACGCCTTATCCAATGTCTTTTAATGCAGGTAAATTTGAAGCACGTTTAAAAATGCCGGTCTTTAACTATGCATGGAGTGGTTTTTGGTTATGGAAAGGCACTTTGGTAGATGAGATAGATATAGCTGAAGGTTTTGGAAGAAGCTCATCATTTTTTGCTGGTGGTTATCCACAAGTGAGTCATAGCATACATGCATGGGATCCGCCACTAGGCAAACCAAATCCTTATAACATGATACATGATAAGGTTACAGAATATTATCCTAATCAAACATGGTATCAAACATGGTGGCAATGGAATGCTAATCGTCCACATTTTCAACCCTCAGAGTTCCATACCTATACCTGCGAATGGGATACAGCAAAAGTGGCTTTTTATTTAGATGGTACTGAAGTCAATACCTACTATAAGTATTTTCAATCTGTTTGCCATTGGACCTGGTATTCTTTTTGGAGATCATGTACGCATTACAACATTTATCCGTCATGCACCCCATCAGCTGGCACCTATAAGGTATTTAGAGGTTTTCCATATAATAATCAATCTGAATCAAAATTAATACTAGGCCCTGGTTTGAGTAAGGTTGATGGGGACAGAGGTCCAGGTTTTGTTGACCAAATGGAAGTGGATTATGTAAAAATATGGGAAAAGCATCCGGAACATGGATGGGTGGGATGCAACGAACAGCAAATTTCTCTCAATGGTCCGAGCCTGCTTTGTGCATCTGGCACAGCTACTTACACAGTTTCACCAGCTATACCAGGTGGAACCTGGAACACAGCCGGCCTGCATGTTGTTCCGACTACTGCGACAAGTGTTACTGTTGCACCAAACTCAAGTACCCCGAATGGTGAGTATGTTATACAGTATATTGTTCCCAATAGTTTATGTAATTCAATTACCACTGCCAGTGCAAATGTATATGTTGATAACGGTGGGTTGGCTAGCGCTGTACAGACGAATGTAGTTGAAGCTAATTTTCCCGGTCGTTTTGTAGTTTATTACTTAAATGCAACACCTGTAGGTATTTTTTCGGCATATCCCCTCGTTCATCCTTTAACATATGTATGGGATTATACCTCGAGTAATTTTCCAGGCCATACTTTTCACACTCAGGGACAAAATACTGCCTTCGTGGTTGGGAATGTTAGTGCGGGCCTACAAACGTTTAACTGGACCCTGCATATTTCAGACGATTGTGGTACAGTTACTAAGACCGGCCAATTACAAAAATTACTTTTTAAAACTACGGACACAGTTAATCTACTTGATCCTGATACTACAAATTTTTATTATACGGCAAATCTTACAGATTCAGCATCAGCAGACAGCTTTTTTACGGCTGTGCAATACAGGTGCGCGCAATTGTTTTTTGCTGATACTGCTACAGATACCACTATTATTAATTCTGAGTTGACTCGAATAGAAATAGAAGAATTGGCGCCATATATTGTGATAGATAGCAATTATGTAAACAATATCAACAGACATAATACAGGTGTTAATAATCTTAATTCATCAACAAAAACCAAATTATACCCTAATCCTACAACGGGAATGATGAACGTAGATCTGGGCTCCTCATTTAAAAATGGCAATGTTGATATAGGCATTTATGATATATTGGGCAGAGCATATCTAACTGAAAATAAAAATTATAACACAAATAATGTGATTTCCCTTAATTGCTCGGAGGTACCGAAAGGTGTATATATTCTCGAGATCCGTCAAAATTCGACAATTGAGCGATTGAAGTTGGTAAAAGATTAAAACAGAAATGATCTAAGTAATATCAAACGCCGCCTCAAATTTACTTTTGAGGCGGCTTTATTGTATATGTAGAAATAAGGCATGGAGATTCATAGTATATGATAGTCTCTTGTGTCGCTCATCGCGAATTGGGCAGGGACAAGCCACTGCCCTACTTTATCTTTTTAATACATACGCTTATTGCCCAACAGCATTATATGGTTTTAGAAGCGCAATGATCATAGCTCCATCATCCTCATCTTCGTAGTGAAATATAAAAATTAGTTTCTGCTAAACGCACCGCATTGTCGTTGCAGTTCTTTTGTTGATTCCAAATTGTGGTACATTCTGCCAGCACTTCTACTATCCTCATAAAAAGTTCCATTTGCACAATAACAACTTGTTGGTCATTAACAACTCAATCACAAATCCACCTTGTAAAAATATTTAGTTTTGGTTTAATAAATCAAAACTAACCCCTGTATGAAGTGGAAAGTTTACATAATAAACCTTACTACTGCTACTATCAGAAGAAAGTTTATAAAAAAGCAGCTCAAGAAGATAAAGTATAACAATTACGAGATAGTAGATGCTGTAAATGCTTTTGAGATAGGGGAGGAATGGCTACAAAACCAGCTGGACCATACCGAGCTGGTAAAACCCATGACAGGCAGCCTTATAGCCTGCACGCTGAGCCACAAGCTGGCACTGGAAAAGTTTGTAGCCGATGATACGCTGGACTATATAGTGATACTGGAAGATGATGCATTGCTGCCCGATGATTTTGTGCAAATAGTGGAAAGCGCTATAAGGTACATAGGCAAAGACGATATAGTGATGCTGGCCGGTATGCTGATGGAACCATTTGATTATTTCCCGGTTAAAACAATAGGTAAGCATACAACCCTTATAAAACCTGTAGATCCCTATGCACGGCCGTTTACAACTGCTGCTTACTTAATGCCTAAAGAAGTGGCCATAAAGCACCTGAAGGTGATATATCCTGTTACAGATGCGCCTGATAGTTGGGAGTACTATAAGAGAAAAGGCTCAATAGACAATATATACCTCACATACCCTTTTGCAGTTGACCCTGAAGTATTCCAGTCATCGAGAGATCATAAATCGCTGAAAAATACCATAGCCAACTGGATCATTTATTACCAGGTACCGTTCCTGTATTCGTTTTTCAAAAAAAGAAGAAGGGTAACTGAACTGGAACGTTTGCAGAACGTGCACATAGTAACCCCTATGGTAGAAACACGGTCTGTATAACAACCTGTTTTTATAGCGCTGCATTTATTATTGATCCTTAGCCAATCCATTAAACCAGCTAAATCAAAAGCAATATTTAGTATATTTGACCATAGTATTTTTCTATGAAATATTTTATTCTTCTCGCAGCATTAAGCGCAATGGGATATAATGCCTATGCGCAGACCATTATTACAGCTGCAGATATGCCGGTTGCAGGCGATACATTGCGATACAGTACTGCTTCCATTTTAGGTGCAAGCTATAACCTGAATGATACCGGGGCAAACAAAGCGTGGGACTATAGTGGTCTTGCAGCTACTGCCCAGCAGGTAGATACTTACCAAACTGCCATAGCTGTGAGCCCGGCATACCAGTTTACCGCGCCTGCCGGTTGTTATGGGTATAAGGTAGCTGATAGTGTACCGGGGCTAAGCATGATACCGGGTATTGGTGTACTTGCATCCATCAAAGATCTCTATACATTTTTCAATGTGTTATCCAGTCCCTCATCGTTTGCAGCGGTTGCTTTTGGTGCAACCATCAGTAATTTTCCTATAGCATCGCCCTACACAATAAATGACGATTGGTATTTTTTCCCGCTCAGCTATGGCAGAAGAGATTCTTCCAATTTTGCGTTCTCTATGGCTATTCCTACTTTGGGAAGTTTGGCAGAAGGCGGCAATAGGGTAACCCAGGCCGATGGATGGGGTACCATACAAACACCATTTTATACAACGCCGGTAAACTGTTTGCGTGTAAGGTCTGAAGTGCACCAGGTAGATACCATAGTTGTTACGGCATTTAACCTGAATTTCCCTGTGCCCTCCAATACTGTAGATTATAAATGGCTGGTGAATGGTGAACACTACCCCGCATTATGGATAACCACTACAAAAGCCGCGGGCACAGAAACTATAACCGGTATTACGTACAGAGACTCTGCAAGGGTATTTGAAGGCGTGCCTATTGTAAAGACCACTGCTACACAACTTAGCGCTTACCCCAACCCGGCACCCAATGGGCAAGTGAAAATAGCCGTACCGCCAAGCTGGGGCAACTACACCATAAGTGTATATGACATACAGGGCCGTGAGTTATTTACCACCCATAACAAAAATGAGATCAATATTTGGGCACTGCCCGCAGGCCATTACCTGGCCCGTATTGCAGCGCCTGGCCAAAAAGGGTATTGTGTGATCAGTAAATAGTTAATAAAAAAGTATCAGGATTCTATTTAAAGACAAAGATAATTTCTGTTACTTTTACACCACCAAAACAGATTGTATTATGAAGAAACTATCATTTGTATTAGCTGGCGGCCTGCTTTTTTTTGCGGCGTGCAGCAGTAACAACAATGCCAACAACCAGGCAGCTATAGACTCTATGGCTAATGCCAAGGCAAATGCCATGCAGAACAATATGGCTGCCAGCAACGATAGCATGATAAATGCAGTTGCAAAGGCTAAAGCAGACAGCATGGAAATGGCTAAGCACATGGAAATGGAAAGTGCAAAGAAAGAAGGACATGGTGCACGCAGGGAACATGAAGGTTCTGAAAGAAATGCCGCTCCGCCACCGCCTGCTGATCCGAAAGCCGATAAATTTAATAAAATGGGTGGTGGTAATAATAATAATATCAACAATGGCCAAACCCAAAGCACTCAAGCGAAATATGATAAGTTTAAGCAAATGGGGGGAGGAAAGTAAAAACAAGGAATATAGTTGAAACATAAAAAGGGGTGTCTAATTTATTTAGACACCCCTTTTATTTTATAAAAGCTTATGTAAAATTACTGCCAAATACCAGTAAAGGTCAGTACAGCGTTGTTTGGATTGGTAACGGTATAATTCCATGTTATTTGACCGTTTGCATAAGTACCGCTACCTGCAATTACATAACCATCATTATCTGGTTGTTGAGAAGGAATTGTAATTGAAGTGGCTGTTACATTTGCAGTAGTCGCAGAAGTAAATAAGCCATTTGCAATTCCGCCAATGACCACTTTGGTTACGTCTGTTGAGTTAGTATTTGCAGCGATTGTTGCAGTATAAGCTAATGACGCTGTTCCACCTGTTCCACTTGATGTTTCACTTGCACTCCAGCTTTTATCAAATTTATCACGGCTTATTGTTTGGCAACGATCACCTTCATAGCCTGTGCTGCAAGTGCAAGTACCGCTGGCGCAAGTTCCACCATTCTGGCAAGTTACGCCGCTGCAAGCATCTTTATTACATGCCGTGTAAGTGATTGCGCTGAACGCGCCAATTGTCAACAGAATTGTTAACGCGATTTGTTTAATTGATTTCATAAGATACTTTTTGTTGTTAAGTTAATAAGAGCCCGAAGATAAGACGGTGTTTCTATTTTACCAACGGAAACAACAATCATGCCCCACTTATTATCATCCTAATAAACTCCGTTTTTTTACCTAAAATACTTTACGGACCATTCTTATCATTCATGCACGATAAAAAGTGCTTTTTAAGTAAAACGATAAAAAACTACGCGCTTTTATATAGACAGTGTTTTTGTACGTGTTTAAAATAATAATTGAAAATCATTACTTATCAATCTTAAATGCTTAATTCTTTTTTGACTTTATGTATAAATTAAAATAAAGTGCCATTCTTAATATTGCTTTTTAGTGCTTGCAAACGTTGCCGGGAACGTATGCGCAAATAATAGAGCTAATAAATATGGGAAGAATTTAAAAAAAATTGATCTTGCTGAAATAAAAAATAGTGAGTAATCACTCACTGTTGATTTTTTGTGTAAATTGTATTCATTACCAGTCTTTTATTTATACAGATAATAAATAATATTATTAAAATGTAAATTTTATGAGAAGACAATTACATTTATCCTCTATGCGTGGTTTGGGAATTAAATGTGCAGCAGTGCTGATGTTAGCAACAAGTGTGGTGTGTGGGTATAATGCGAAGGCGCAAAGCACAACAATTAGTACGCTGGGTTTTGAAGACGGCACCACAAGTGGGTTTATAGATCAGGATGCCAGCGAAACGGATTCGGTATCGATAACTAATGTAAGGACTGGTACCTACGCAAATAAAATGTATGTAAAGACAGCTTCATCAGTTAAGTTTTTTCCAACTAATGATGCTGTTTTTCAAGTAAGCTCTGGTGGTGCCTACGCACACGTTATTTATTGGGCAAAACTGAGCGGAACACCAAATTCAGTTGCTGGATATACAAATTATGTAGATCCTAATACTGTGGCCTCTTATGCCAGCTGGCGTACAAATACAACTGGGCCAACAGTTGCATCAGGAAGTGGTTCCTCATTGTCATCCAGTACTACAGGTTCAGCCTCACCAACCACGCTTAGTAATTCAGCCTGGTCGCAAATTCATTTAGGGGCAACTGCTGTTGCAACAGGCTATATGTGGCCATGTGTAAACAGGGGTACACTAATCGCCGATTCAATGTTTGTAGATGATTTTGTTCTTTACACATCCAACAGTGCAACTGATGATATTATTGCACCCGGAGTGGCTACCTTATTTACTGCAACGTCTGCATGTACCAGTGTTAACCTTGCGTGGACACCAGGTATAGATGATATAACCAATGCAGGTTATACCGGCGTTCAGAACACTTTTATATTGCGTACTTCTGTACTGACCGCCAATACACCTTCATTACATAACCAGGCTCAGTATTCAACAACAGGAGGATCTGCAGGGCCAGATAGCGTAAATGACGGCACGGGCAAATGGACAATCATCAGCACAACTACAGGCGCAACCGCAGGTACTTATACAGATAACCCTGGTAATGGATCGTATAAATATGCAGTGATCATGCAGGATTATGCATACAATTATTCAACTGCAGCTATATCGTCAACGGTTACTTTAGCACCTGCACCTACCGTGTCTGTTTCTACTGCCAGTCAGAATATTTGTAACAATGCGCCTACCACAGCTATAAACTTTACACCCTCTGCAGGCGCTACATATATATGGACCAGTGATAACACCAGCACAGGTTTGGCTGCAACAGGTATAACTAATATTCCATCATTTACTGCAACTAACAGCACCAATGCACCAATTACTGCAACTGTAACTGTTACGCCTTACCTGGGTGTGTGCCCCGGTGCACCACAAACAGCGGTCATAGTTGCTAACCCAACACCAACTGTTACAGCAACACCATCGTCGCAGACCATATGCAATGGCAATATAAATACAGTGGTTGGCTTTAGCGGCAACGTTGGCACTGCTACTTACAACTGGACAAACAATGCTCCTACCATAGGTATCAGCGGTTCAGGCTCTGGTAATATTGGCCCATTTACAGCGGTAAATGCCGGCACTACCCAAGTTGCAGCAACCATAACAGTAACACCGGTAATAAATGGTTGTACCGGTACCGCACAACCAGCTACAATATTCATCAATCCATCACCTGTAGTTACCTCTACTCCCAGCAGTCAGCAGGTATGTAACGGCGCAACCTCAACAGCAATTGTATTTGGTACTTCAGTAGCCGCTACTACATCGTACAGCTGGGTAAATAATACACCTGCAATAGGACTTGCAGCCAGCAATACCGGCAATGTACCTGTGTTCACTGCAGTAAATACAGGCACTGCACCAATTACAGCCGTAATTACAGTGACACCTACGGCCACTGGTTGTGCAGGTGCAGCTAAAACTGATACGATAATAGTAAACCCGACACCAACAGTTTTGGTAAACACATCGTCACAAACAGTGTGTAATGGTGCCCCCACCGGCGCAATAAATTTTAGCAGCCCGGTTACAGGCGCCTCTTATGCATGGACCAACAATACTACAAGCATTAACCTCGCAGCTACAGGCACAACAAACATTGGTAGTTTTAATGCTGTAAATACCGGTACTACAGCGGTAACTGCTACAATAACTGTTACCCCAACAGCAAATGGTTGCGCAGGCCCTACACAAGCGCCAACAATTACGGTAAATCCTACACCTGTAGTAACCTCAACACCTGCCAGCCAACCCGTGTGCAATGGCACAAATAGTGGCGTTATAGTTTTCAGCAGTTCGGTTGCTAATACAAGCTATACATGGACGAACGATAATACTTCTACAGGGCTGATGGCTGGTAATACTACAAGTAGCATTGCCCCGTTCGCTGCAATTAATATAGGCAATTCTTCTGTAGTCTCTAATGTTACTGTTATACCTGTGGCAAATGGGTGTACCGGTGTTGCCCAAACAGCCACTATTACAGTCAATCCTACTCCGGTTACTACCATATCGGCTCCTGGTCAGTCAGTATGTAATAATACCCAGGTAACTGCGCTCAACTTCAGCAGCAATGTGACCGGCGCAACTACAACTTATGCATGGACGAATAGTGTGCCAACTATAGGTACACTTGGTTCAGGTACGGGCAACATTAATGCTTTCACTGGTCTCAATGTTACAAATACAGCAGTAGTTGCCAATATATCGGTAACACCAACTGCAAATACTTGCGTGGGCGCACCAACCACTACTACTATAACTATAAAGCCTACTCCGGTTGCCACAGCAACACCAGCCAGCCAGCCGGTATGTAACGGCAGCGCTACCGGTGTGGTAACATTCACCAGTACAGTAACAGGTAGTACTTATGCATGGAGCAGTACTAATACTTCCACAGGCATTACCTCACCAGGTACAACTAACACGGTCCCTGTCTTCACAGGTGTAAACACAACCAGCGCTCCCGTTACTTCAACTATAACGGTGATACCTACAGCAAATGGTTGTGCAGGCGCTTCACAAACAGCTACTATTACGATCAACCCTATACCAACAGTAACCGCATCTCCTTCCAGCCAGATAAAGTGTAACAATGGAGCTACTTCAGTCATCAATTTTACCAGCAATGTAAGCGGCGCCACTTATGCCTGGACCAACAACACCACAGGTACCGGTCTGGCAACAAGCGGCGCAGGCAGCAGCATTGGTAGTGTTACTGCGCTTAATGCAGGTACTGCCCCGGTTACAGCTATCATCACAGTTGTGCCAACGGCCAACGGTTGCACAGGCGCAGCCCAGCCCGATACCGTGGTGATCAACCCTACACCTACAGTTATTGCTTCTGCACCACAAACAGTATGTAATGGTGCACCTACAAGCCTGGTCACTTTCAGTGGGTCACCTGTGGCTAATACCTCTTATAACTGGACCAATAATAACACCACAATTGGCCTTGCTGCCGGTAACTCTGGTAACATAGGCATATTTAATGCCATTAATACCACAGCAACAGTGGCTGCAATAGCTACCATTACAGTAACACCGGTAGCCAACAGCTGCCCCGGTACACCACAAACTACCAGCATAACAGTGAACCCCACACCCAATTTAGGGATATCACAACCCAGCCAGCCGGTATGTGCAACTGCAAATACAGCGCAGCTGTTCTTTGGCGGTACTGCAACAAGTACCATTTTCAACTGGACCAATAATAATGCTATCATAGGGCTGGGTGCAACTGGTACAGGTACTAACATACCATCATTTACAGCTATTAATAATGGTACCACTCCAATACTGGATACCATAACAGTAACCCCGGTAGCCTTTGGCTGTGTGGGTGCCAAGGCTATTACCACTATAACGGCAAACCCCATACCAACAGTTGCAGCCACACCGCTCAACCAGTCTGTATGCAACAATGCACCGACTGCCATAACCTTTACCAGCCCGGTAGCAGGCGCTACCTATAACTGGACCAACAGTAATACTGCTGTTGGCCTGGGAGCAACAGGTGCAAACAATGTGGGCTTTACAGCAAGGAATACAGGCATTGTTCCTATAGCTGCGTCAATAAGTGTTATCCCTGTAGCCAATGGCTGTGCGGGGGCACCACAGGTAGCCACCATTATTGTAAACCCCACCCCCACTGTGGTAGCTACCCCGGCTACACAGAGTTGGTGTACAGGTGGCCTTACCACACCGGTCACCTTTAGCGGCACAGTGAGCGGTACCAGTTATTCCTGGGCCAACAACAATACTTCTACAGGACTGGGCCTGAACGGGTCTGTCATCATCCCATCCTTCACAACAACAAATACTACCCAGTTCCAGAATGTTGCCACAGTTACGGTAACCCCCATAGCCAATGGCTGTGCCGGTCCATTGCAGGCAGTAACCATAACAGTGAATCCATACCCGATCGCAGTAACCAGTGCGTCAGCCAATACTACCAGTTGCTCTAATGACAGTGTAACATTGAATTCAAACACGGGCAGCACATTTAGCTACCAGTGGTTGTACAATAATGCAGTCATACCCAATGCTATCAATGCAGTGTATTATGCCCATAACACAGGCACTTATTCAGTGAAGATAAATTCAAGAGGTTGTGTCAGCACCTCCAATGGTGTACCGGTGATCATAAAAGCAATACCACCAGCACCCATTTACAACATAGGTGGCAGGCTGGCTCTTTGCCCTGGTGATAGCGTCATCTTAGGCACAATAACAGCTTATAACCCATCCTATACTTACCAATGGCAGAGCAATGGCAGCGATATACCCGGTGCTACTAATGTAAGCTATACTACTCTGGGAGCAGGAAACTATGATGTTCGGGTGATAAGCGGCGCGTGTACCAATACATCGGCCGTGCTTACCGTAACAGCCAATCCGGCTCCGCCAATATCTGGTGTTATATCGGCTGCTAATGGCGCTGTATGTCCTGGTGGTAGCGATCTGCTTCATTTCGATACATCGTCATATGCTTATCAATGGTATCGTAACAATGTGATTATACATGGCGCCACCACAAGTAATTATAATGCTATAAGTGCCGGTAGCTATATGGTAGGTCTTACAACAAGCTTGGGTTGCACTGCGTTTACAGGTGTTGAAACCATTACGACAGGTACTGTACCGGTGCCTGTTATTATCCAGTCTGACAATCAGTTGTGCACACAATTGCCAGGCACATACCAGTGGTACCTGAATGGTACAGCTATTACAGGACAAACAGGATCATGTTTCACCCCAGGCCCACAGGCTGGTTGTTATACTATAGCTGTTACCAATGCATCGCAATGTGTGGGTATAAG